>OLRF01000546.1_pt1 | contig 48037 bp, 40 predicted proteins | sample 1672061 | NCBI WGS metagenome assembly OLRF01 (sample SAMEA3136641, study PRJEB25190) | human gut metagenome | reverse complement strand
TCGAATTCGATAGGTTTAAAGCGGAGTCGGGAGATAACGCATTTACGTTGACGCCGCAGCAATGGATAAAAGCAACAAACGCAATCGGTATAGTATCAAAATCGGGACGATATGGTGGTACTTATGCTCATACAGATATTGCTTTTGAGTTTGCTTCGTGGATTTCACCAGCATTTAAGCTCTACATTATCAAGGATTATCAGCGATTAAAAAAAGACGAAGCAAATCGATTAGTAATTGGCTGGGATGCAAAGAGGGAACTTTCAAAAATAAATTATCGTATCCATACAGATGCATTAAAGGAATTTCTGATAACACCGACGTTATCTCCGCAAGAGATGGCATATACATACGCTTCTGAAGCGGATATTTTGAATATGGCTTTATTTGGGAAAACGGCGGCACAGTGGAGAAATGAAAAAGAAATAAGCGGAAAACGCCGAATATCAGAGATTTCGCTTCGGCAGAAGAGTTAGTTGTACTTATTAATCTGGAAGATACTAATGCTGATTTGATAAGGCAGGAAGTGCCTAAAATCGAAAGGTTAAAAATACTAAGGGAAAAAGCATACAGGCAGTTAGAACTTTTGAAAAAGAGTCAAGATACGATTGAAGCACTAAAGAAAAATCTTATTGAAGATATGTAAACATAGCCCTGCAAACGGAACTTTTCAAGCAGGGCTTTTAATATTTTTTCAAACAGGACTTTTTTAAACAGGATTTTTTCAAACAGGATAAAATTACATTTGCAAACTGCCATGAAAAAGATTATAATTATCTCGTTTGATAAAAACAGGCATGGCAAAGACCTGTTAAAAGCTATGAAGAGAGGAAAATTTCATGTATCCTGATAAGCTTACAGATAATATGAGGAAAAAGGGATATGAAGTCATTTTTTTTAAAACTAAAGAAGAAGCGACCCAATATATCTGCGGCTTGTTCGACGGTGCTGTCATAGGCTGTGGTGATTCCCAGACCATTTCAAAAATGGATCTTTACAGGCTGCTGTCTGCGAAAAACACCGTATTCGACCCGAACCAGTGCGAAGATAACGAGAGCTTTCTGACTACCGCAAGGAAAGCCCTTATGGCAGACTATTTCTTCACTTCTGTAAACGCGGTAACAGAGGACGGCGTGATAATAAATCTGGACGGTACAGGCAACCGTGTGGCGGGGTCTCTCTTTGGACATAAAAAGGTGTTTTATGTCTTCGGTACAAATAAGATAAGCAAAAACATAGAAGAGGGAGTATGGAGGACGAGGAATATCGCAGCTCCGCTAAATGCCAAAAGGCTGAACCATAAGACTCCGTGTGCAGTCAGAGGAGACAAGTGTTATGATTGCAAAAGCTCGGAGCGTATATGCAACGGCCTCTTGATTCAGTACAGAAAGATGAACGACATGGAGGCTGAAGCTATAATAATAGATGAAGCTATGGGGTTTTAAAACATTCAAAAAACGTAAAAAAATTTTCACTAAAAATGAAATTTAATATATAAATGATTAAAAAAAACTTTGGATGAAATAGTTTAATAAGGAAAATTTCAAGCATTTAGAACTTTTCTCATAAAAAACGTCAAACTTCAGAAAAAGTAAAAAAATTTTAACTATTCTCTAAAACACGCTGAAGAGGGGTAAAAAAATTTTCACGATTTTAAGGACTTTGTAATGGAAATGTGATTGTTTTGTGCTCAAAATGGCCGAAAAAAACGCTTTTTTGTAAAAAAGTGGATGTAATTTTGGCACATTTTTTGCGATAGATATGCTTGTCAACATAATAACTATGAAAGGAGGCTTATTATTATACAACTGTTGACAATGTTCTGCATTTATATGCAGTTTCCCTATAATTAAGAAGCCTTTTGCCGAGCAATCAAGGAATTTAATGATAATCAGGCTCCGTGACATCTCAGTTATACATACATCATATTAAGGCAAGGAGACAGACTTTATCAGGCGAACGGTAAAAAGCAGAATCTTGGGATATTCATATCATAACTTTGCTTTATAGCAAAGAAATGTTCGGAAGTTTATCGGGCTTTTGCTCAATAAGCTGCATAAGCAGATTTTCCGGACAAGCAGTAAGATGCTTTAGAAAGTAAATCGTTTGGATTAATTTAGAAAGTAATAGGAGACGAAAAAATGGAATCTATTGGTATTTTAAGTTTATTACCACCATTGTTAGCGATCGTCCTTGCTCTGACGACTAAGCAGGTACTTATTTCCCTGATGGCAGCCGTTTGGGTAGGAGCTACGCTGATCAATGATTACAACCCAATCACGGGTCTGTACTCCGCATTTGGAGATTACGTATTCCCAGCTCTGGGAAATCCTGATAACGCGGCCGTAGTAGTAATGGTTGTATTCTGCGGTTCATTATCATATTTGATGGAAACAGGCGGCGGAGCCAAGGTGTTCGCCGAAACGCTGGCAAAGAAGATAAGAGGAAGAAAAGGCGCTCAGGTGCTGACTGCAGCCGGCGGTACTGCCATCTTCTTCTCAGACTCAACTAACCCGGTGCTCATCGGACCTGTTTTCAAACCACTGTCCGACAAGATGAAAGTTTCAAGAGAAAAACTCGCTTACATAGTAGACGCGACTTCAGCTACGATGCCTTCGATGTTCTTCTTCACTGCTTGGGGTGCTTACATCCTGAACATCCTGCAGCAGCAGCTGGAAATCATCGGAGTTGAAAAGAACGGAATCATCGCTTTCAATGAGGCTGTTCCTTTCATGTTCTATACCATCGGTGCAGTAATATTCGTATACTTCATCGCTGTAACAGGATTCGACTATGGTCCGATGATGAAAGCAGAGAAGAGAGCTCAGGAAGAGGGCAAGCTGGTTGCTGACGGAGACGCTACGGAAAAACTCCTGAGAACAGTAGAAATCCCTGAAGGCGCTACACCTAAGCTTTCATCAATGCTGGTTCCTATCGCAGTGCTGGTAATCGTTATATTCGCAGGACTGCTCTGGACAGGCGGATTCCCTAAGGTAGGAATCGGCGAAGCCATGGCCAACGCTGCTTCCACCAAGTCGCTGGTAGTTGCGTTCTTCGTAGCTTCGATTGTGGCTGCTTGCTACACTATCAAGGATAAAGTTTATACAGTTAAAGAAGCCATCGGAGCTTTCATGACTGGTATCGGTCAGATGATGGAAACATGCTGCATTCTGGTTCTGGCATGGTCAATCGGTTCAGTATGTACAGCTGTAGGAACTACTAACTATGTAATCAGCATTACTGAGGGCTTCCTGACTCCTGCAATGATGTACGTAGTACTGTTCCTGGTTTGTGCACTGACAGCGTTCTGTACAGGAACTTCATGGGGAACCTTCGCAATTTATCTGCCGATTTCAGTTCCTCTGGCAGCAGCAATCGGAGCTCCTATAGCACCTGCTGTAGGTCTTGTAGTATCAGGCGGTATCTTCGGAGACCACTGCTCACCTATTTCCGACACTACTGTACTGTCATCAATGGGTTCAAGCTGCAACCACATAGCTCACGTAAGTACTCAGCTTCCTTACGCAGTAACTGTTGCCGCTGCAGCAGCTATAGCTTATCTGTTCGTAGGACTCACTGCTGAATCGCTGGGTCTTGGTGTAGCTGCAGTTATAGGTATCGCGATCACCGTATTCGGTTCATGGATCTTCGGTACTGTTGCCCACAAGATGAGCCACAACAGACTGAGCTCTGAAAAATAATTTAAGCATGGGCTTATAAGGCCTGTTTAGGTCTTAAAGATATATTTTTATATGCTAGGAGGATTTTAGCTATGGAGGAGAGAAAGTTCGAAATTGTCAATGATTACGGCTCTGATTTAAAGGAAATCAGACTTCGCTACAAGACCAACAATGAGGGAACTCATTACGCGGAGGGAATGTATTCCGGACCGCAGATAGTAGCTTTTGCGGTAGACGCATTGACTGATTTCACTGTAAGAAGAGACAACGGAGACGGATCGCTGCTTGTAAATCTCAACTGCAACTTCCGTGAAAGCTTGTTTGCAGGCGATACGATAGAAGTTATCCTTTGGCTGGAAAGCGAAGGAAACCGCTCAAGAACATATGGATATAGAATCTATAAAGTTATAGCGAATCACTCCAAGGAAGACTGGTTCGAGGTTCTCAACCCGCCTGTTCTCGTCTGCGACGGAACAGGAACCTGCGTAGTTAAAAAACCAAGATCAGAACAGGAAAAAAGATTCTAATCAAGACAGAAGCGTGTGGCAATTGTCACACGCTTCCTATTATCCAACAAAAATGTGATTCTTTTAACAACGAAAGGAATAAGACGCTTATGAAACCATTGGAAGGCATAAAAGTTCTGGATTTTTCACAGATCCATGGAGCTTCTTTTTCCACGATGCTCCTGGCTGATTTTGGCGCAGAAATAATAAAAGTAGAAAAAATAGAAGGCGGCGATATGCTTCGTACCTTTGCACCGAAGATAGGAGATTACAGTGCATACCACGCTTATCTCAACAGAGGCAAGAAGAGCATAGCCGTAGATCTTAAGACAGAAGAAGGAAAAGACATAATAAAGGAATTGGTAAAACATGTGGATGTCGTGTGCGAGAACTTCAAATACGGCACCATGGACAGACTTGGGCTCGGGTATGAAGTCCTGAGCGAGATAAATCCGAAATTAGTATACGCTTCCCTGACCGGATACGGCAGAAAGGGAGAAAAGAAAGAAAGAGCATGCTTTGACAATACGGCTCAGGCCTTCAGCAGCATGCTGGATATGACAGGCTACGGCGGCGGAGCTCCGATAACCATGGGCGCGCAGCTTGGCAACCTGTATGGAGGGATGCATTTGGCCCTCGGAATAGTTCTGGCAGTCATCAACGTCAGAAAAGGCGGCGACGGCCAGATGGTGGACGTATCAGCGTCCGATTCGCTGTTTTCCGCATTGGAGGACGGCATGGTGGATATAGAATTCAACGGACATCAGCATATTAGGAACGGCAACATGTCTCAGGCCATCGCGCCTTACGATACATATGCGACTAAAGACGGATTTGTATCCATAGGAGTTTCAACAGACGACCAGTGGGAAAAATTCTGTCAGGCTCTCGGCCTTGAAGAACTGCTGGGCGACCCAAGGTACGCCACAAACTCTCTCAGAGGAGAGCATTATCTGGACGGCGGACTGAGGGATAAGATTGAAGCCATAACTTTGACAAAAACTAAATTTGAGATAGAAGAAATATTATCAGCCCGCAAGATACCATGCGGTTCGGTATGCACCGCCATGGAAGCCATCGAAAGCGAGCAGCTGAAGCACCGGCAGATGGTGATAACTGTACCGGATCCTGCAGCTGGAGAGATAAAGATGCCGGGTATAGTGGCTAAACTGGACAGAACTCCTGGCCGGGTTTCAAAGCCTGCACCTCTTCTCGGTGAAGATACGGCAGAAATATTGAAGAAAATCGGATATGACGGAGAAAAAATAGCAGAGCTGGAAAAGAAAAAGGTCGTGGCATCACCGGCATCGTCAGCCGCAGGCCAAGCGGCTGCGGAGGATACACTGGCTGACGGCTGCGCCCCGGAGCAAGGAGAGAGAGGAGGCAGAATATGAAACCATTGGATGGAGTTACCGTACATGATTTTACCCAGGCTTTCAGCGGCCCTTACTGCACCCTCAACCTGGCTGATTACGGAGCAAGAGTTATAAAAGTGGAAAGGCCCGTCACTGGGGACCAGACGAGGGAATGGGCTCCGCTGAGGAAAGATACAGGCGAGAGCGGATACTTTGCACTCTACAACAGAAATAAAGAAGGCATAGCCGTAAACATGCGCGCGCCGGAGGGCGTTGAAATCATCAAAAAAATGGTCGCCAAGGCCGACATAGCGGTGAACAATTTCAAGGTAGGAACGCTGGATAAGCTGGGCCTTGGATATGAAGAGATGAAAAAGATAAATCCGGGACTGGTATTTACGTCAGTTACAGGCTACGGTCAGGACGGACCGATGGCTGGCCTAGCCGCCTACGATAATGTAATAGAAGCCACATGCGGACTTATGGATCAGTCAGGCATGCCCGACAAACAGCCGGTCCGTTCCGGCTGTTCAATAGGAGACAGCTATACGGGGCTCATGGCCGCTTTCGGTACGGCCTGTGCCTATTATCACAAGCTGATGACAGGCGAGGGTCAGACTGTCGACGTAGCCATGGAGGATTCCCTGTTCGCCTCAATAGAGGACACCATACTGGAATATTACGCAAACGGCAATATGCTGAAAAGACAGGGCAACAGCAGGACTCACATGTATTCACCTTACGACGTTACAGAATGTAAGGACGGCTGGGTAGCTTTTTCCGCCATAACACAGAAAGGCTTTGAAGAATTCTGCACAGAATCGGGGAGAGAAGACCTGATGCAGGACGAAAGATTCGCAACCAACCAGCTCAGATGTCAGAACAACGACGCTCTGATCGAAGAAATGAAAAAGGTCTTTGCCAAGATACCGCAAGCAGAGATAGAAAATCGCTTCAGCGGACGTAATTTCGCTGTCGCTCCCGTCATTCACGCAGGACAGACCATCAAGTCAAAACACATGAAAGACAGAAACATGGTGATAGAGATAGACGACCACAACGTGGGAAAATTCGATTCCGTAGGCCATCCTATCAAGTTTGAAAAGACTCCTGCCGACGTGTATAAATCCTCGCCGAAGCTGGGAGAAGACACCTATTCCGTTCTGACGGAACTTGGGTATACAGCGGATGAAATTGCGGAACTCAGGGAAAGAGGCGTGATTCAGACGGCCTGAAGATTATCAGCAAGCGAGGAAAGAGATGATTGACAAAAAAATTTTTGATGAAGTCATAGACCGCACAAACACATCTTCCTACAAATGGAACGGAGAAAACCACGGTCTGGGAGACGGACAGGTCATACCCATGTGGGTAGCCGACATGGATTTCAGATGCGCTGAGCCAATAGTGGAAGCGGTGGTTGAGAGGGCAAAGCACGGCATATATGGTTATCCTGTCAGAGCCGAGGAACATGCGGAATGTATAATGGCGTGGCAGAAGAAGCGCTTTGGCACAGAACCTAAAAAGGAGTGGATAAGTTATGCGCCTCCCGGAGTGATCTTTGCCATATACATCATGCTGAGACTGCTGACAGAAAAGGGAGATAAAGTTCTGCTGCTCATGCCCAACTATGATCCGCTGTTTGAGATGATACCAAAGAGCGGCAGGGAACTGGTGGAGTCGCAGCTCATAATAGGAAAAGACGGCAGTGTGTCCATAGATTTTGAAGACCTGGAAGCCAAGATGAGAGATGGCGGCGTTAAGATGATGACCATTTCCAACCCTCATAATCCATCAGGAAGAGTTTGGACGAGGGAAGAACTGGAACGCATAGCACAGCTGGCTGAAAAGTACGGGATATTTCTGGTTTCAGATGAGATACATGCTGATTTCGTATCAAAAGAAAGATGTCATGTGCCGTTCTATTCCATAAGCGAAAAAGCCGCGAAAAACTCCATGTCATGTTATTCGGCCAACAAAGGCTTCAACCTGGGAGGCTTCCAGACAGCGACGCTGGTCATCGCCGATGAGGAGAAGAAAAAAGCCTTCGACAATGAGATGACGGCAGCCCAGACCAGGCTCGACAACATATTCGGTAGCATCGCCACCAAGATTGCCTACTCAAACCTGAAATGTGAAGAATGGCTTGATGGGGCCATCGCCTATGTGGAGAAGAACAAGCGGTATATGGAGGATTTCTGCAAAGAACATATTCCACAGCTAAAGGTCATACCGTCAGAGGGAACTTATCTCGTATGGGTGGATTGTAACGGTCTGGGATACAATACCGGCAAGGAGCTTGAAGACTTCTTCTTCAACAAAGCGAAGGTCGAGCCGTGCATGGGCTATGAGTTCGGTTCTGCGGGAGAATTGTTTGTCAGAATGAATCTGGCATGTCCGAGAGCTATTCTTGAAAAGGCGCTTATGAGGATAAAAAACGCTGTTTGTTTAAAGGAGGAATAAATATGCTCAGACTTAAAAATTTATTGGTATTAGGCGGCTGCGGCCTGATAGGCTCAGAAGTTGTAAAGGATCTGGCCGCGACAAGCGAATTTGAAACCATTACCGTAGCCGATGGTAATTATGAGAAGGCACTTGCTTTGGTAGAGTCGCTGGGAGACGACAGATTCAGTGCAAGAAAGGTAGAGATAAGAAACAAAGAAGAAGTGGTAGCCTTGATGAAAGACGGTTTTGATCTTGTATGCAACTGTCTGCCTTTCGAGTTTGATACATACATAAATCAGTGTTGCGTAGACGCTGAAATTACAGGAACCGACCTGGGTGCTACAAAAGATCAGCTGGCTATGAACGACCTGCTCGAGGAAAAGGGGCTGCTGTTTGTAGTTTGCGACGGAATTTCACCCGGCACCTCCAACATGATAGCAGCTTATGCAAATCAAAAGCTGGACAGACTTGACGAGGTACATATAGCCTTTGCTTCCTTCAGAGCGATTCAGACGGCTCCGGGATTGGTAAGAACAACTCTGTGGGAACTTGATCCTAATGAAGGTGGAAGAAGCTATTATGCAGATGGAGAGCAGCATTATGTAGGACCGTTTTCAGGAGAAAAGATAGTGAACTTCCCTGAACCTTTCGGACCTCAGCCGGCTTATTATGTGCCGCATAACGAGGTTTATACCATACCGATGACTATACCTACCGTAAAGACCTGCACTATAAGAGGCGCATGGACTCCGCGTCAGCACAGAATGTTGAAATTCTTAAATGATTATGGATTTTTCACTACTCCTCCTGTAAAAGTTGGGGATACTGAGATAGCTCCTATAGACTTTATGGAAAAATTCATCTTTGCTAACGACGACTTTAAGAAAGAAGAAGTATGGGGATTTTCTCTGGTTGTAGATTGTAAGGGAATTTTAAATGGAGAAGAAGTAACTCTTGAATTTTATACCAAGACTCCAGGTCAGGAGGAATGGGGAGAGATAGCAAGCTATGCCAGAAGCACCGCATGTTCTATGTCCGTCGGAGTTCAGCTTCTTGCAAAAGGTATAGATCAGGTGGGAATACGTACTCCTGATCAGGTATACGACCCTGAAGAATATATGGCGGAGCTTAAAAAGAGAGGCGTAGTGCTCCACGAACGCAAAGGAATGTTTGGTTTACCGGAATAAAGGTATTGCAAACTTGCGCAAATGGCCGGTAACATGTAAAGAACATACAAAGCGAGGAAAACCAAAGGAATAAACCTGATGAAGACAACAGGTTTGTGAAATAAAGTTAGTTTATACAGCTTATTTAAGGAGGAGAAAATTACGATGAATTTTCAATTATCTGAAAAGAGACTTGCAATTCAGCAGGCAGTGAGAGAATTTGCGGAGAATGAATTGGCGCCGGGAGTAATCGAAAGAGACGAAGCAGGAGAATATCCGCTTGAGCTTTATAAAAAGCTGGGCAAGATGGGCTACGTAGGACTTCCATACGAAGAGAAATACGGCGGTTCAGGCGGAGACTACCTGGATTACGCCATAGCAGTAGAAGAAATCTCCAAAGTAGATGCCTCCCTGGGCATATCATATTCGGTAGCCATGTCCCTTTACGGCGGCAGCATCATGAACGGAGCAACAGAAGAACAGAAGCTGGAATATCTTCCAGACGTATTCTCAGGCAAATGCCTTGGAGCTTTCGGCCTGACAGAGCCAAACGCAGGTTCAGACGCAGGAGGCTGCGTAACTACAGCAGAAAAGAAAGGTGACAAATACGTGCTAAACGGCCTGAAATGCTTCAACACCAACGGACCTTTGGCAGAACACTTCGCAGTATACGCCCTGACGCAGCCGGAGCTTGGAGCAAAGGGACTTTCATTGTTCCACGTCAAGAAAGGTACGCCTGGCTTCAGCATAGGCAAGATAGAGAACAAGATGGGAATCAGAGCAGCACAGGTATCAGAGCTGGTATTTGAGAACTGCGAGATACCGGAAAGCTCGTTGATAGGAGAAGAGGGACAAGGCTTCAAGCTGGCTATGAAAGCCCTTGACGGCGGCAGAATAGGCGTAGCGGCTCAGGGCCTCGGAATCGCAGAGGGTGCTTTTGAAATCGCAAGAAAATACTTGATGACAAGAGAACAGTTCGGAAAGCCTATATATAAAAATCAGCATCTTGCTTTCAAGATGGCAGAGCTGGAATGTGAGATAGAGCAGGCAAAGTACATGGTGTATAAAGCTGCCCTTGACAAATCGGAAGGACGCCCTTACACCATACCGGCGGCAAAAGCTAAATTGGTATGCACCAACGCAGCTATGCACGTGACTACAGAGGCAGTTCAGATGCTGGGCGGCAACGGCTACATGAGAGAATACCATGTAGAGAGAATGATGAGAGACGCAAAGATCACGCAGATATATGAGGGAACCAACGAGATACAGAAGCTGGTCATAAGCGGAGCATTGTTCAGATAGTAAATGAAAACAGTATAATAACGACAAGCCGGCAGGGCGTATGAAATACGCTCTTCCGGCTTTCTAAAGGACATTTATGATAAACGTTATCGCATTGGCAAGACAAGTTAAGCTTGAAAATGAGAAAATAAGCGATTCCGGAAGTCAGGCGGATATAAAATGTGATTTTACTGCAATAGAAGCTGCTGTGAGACTTAAGGAAACGACTGACTGCAAGGTTTCAGCAATAATAATGGGATATGAGAAAACAGCGTTAAGTCAGGCGAGAGACGCTATTGCCATGGGTTGTGATTTTGCGAGAGCCATATGTGTAAGGGAGCTTGACAAGCTTGATGCGTGGGGCTGTGCCCGCGCATTTATTCAAGCTGTAGGGGACGAAAAGTACGACCTGATTATAAGCGGCGGTTTTCCTGTCGACGCCGACACGGTATCGATAGGTCTTTTGACGGCTGCTATGGCAGAGCTGCCGTTTGTGACCGGCGTCGACAAAATATCTGTTTCTGAAAACTTCATCGTTGCAGACAGAAAAACCGAAGGTAAAATACAAAGGCTGAAAGTCGCTCTTCCGTGCCTTGTCAGCGCTTTGCCCCATCCGGAGGCTCCCGTATATAAGACTGTTTCCGGTATAAACAAGGCTTATTCACAGGAAATGGCAGAGGAGAAGCTTGATTTTTCATGGTATGAAAATAAAACTGCCGTTTGCGCCGGCTTGAAGCTGGAGGCAAGAAAGCGGGGAAGCATGCTTACTGCCGTATCTACAGAAGAAGCGGTAACTGCAATGCTTGAAAGGATAACGACGGCACATCTCCTGTAAAGCTTCTGCAAGGAGATTGCAGAAATAGTATGAGCCTTGCAGGGCGAGGAGATTTCAAATGTCTGAAACTTTGGTAAAAATATCAGAAATAAGAACATCGAAGAAAAAGATATTGATTTTCTTAGAAAAGCGTTGTGGAAGCTTTACGAAGCTGTCTATGGAGATAGCGGGCGGGGCCGTAAACTTGGCTGAAAAGTCAGGCTGCGAGCTTTCGGCTGTTGTCATCGACGGAAGTACGGAGGAAATGCTTCCTGCCTTAAGCGATGAAATAATCAGAGTGATTGAAGCCTTTGCGCCAAATCTTGTGCTTACAGAGTCGGGGCCTGCCGCTTTGGGCATGGCAGCATCTCTGGCAGCAAGACTCGATGCAGGACTTCTGAGTGGATGCGATGGCATAGAATATTCAGATGACAAAGGCTTTTGCCCGGTAAGACCCAACGCCTCGGGTACAAGGAGGCTGGAGTTTAGTGGAGAAGAACCTTTGATCGTGCCCATAAGACCGGGTACGTTTTCAGAAATAAATGAAAAAGAGATTTTTTCTCGAATATCTGAGCTTACTGAGATTAAAAATGATGGAAATGCTATAGATAAAGCGATACAGCTTGTTGAGACGATTTACGAAAAAAAACAAGACATCGATATATCAAAAGCTCGGATTTTAGTTGCGGGGGGTAGAGGAGTAGGAAGTCCGGAGGGCTTCAGTCAGCTGAAGGTTTTGGCAGACCTTCTGGGTGGAGAAGTTGCCGCAAGCAGAGCCTTGGTGGAATTGGGTTGGGCAAACCCCTCCATGCAGGTGGGACAGACAGGCAAGACCGTAGCTGCGGAGCTGTATATTGCCTGCGGTATTTCCGGGGCAATACAGCATGTGACGGGAATGAAGGATTCAAAGCTTATTATTGCCGTCAATAAGAATCCTGCCGCTCCTATATTCGAGGCGGCTGATCTTGGAATCGTAGGAAATCTTGAAAATATAATTCCCGCTGTCATAAAAGCACTGCGGGAAAAGAAAGGTGACACAAATGCAGTTTGAAAAAATCAGAAATTATGAAGAACTTTTATCACATGGAGACGCTGAGGCGAGAGAGACGGTGCTTAAAGTCACAGACCAGGTACTCAGCAGACTGGATATATATAAATATCTCAAAAACCTTATAAAGAAAGACGGAAATATTCTTACAATAGGTAAAAAAGTTGTAGATCTTGACCAATATGACAGGGTATATGCCTTTTCATCAGGAAAAGCAGGAAACCACATGGCGCGCGCCTTTGAGGAAATTTTAGGCGACAGGCTGACAGCCGGAGTAACCATTATCAAGATAAAAGAAGATATTGACGTGCAGTGCCTTAAGAAAACTGAAATTTTTGTCGGCGGACATCCTCTTCCAAACGAAGAAGGCGTTGAGGGCTGCAAACGTATGCTTGAGCTTGCAGACCAAATGAATGAAAAGGATTTACTGCTCCTGGGACTTACAGGAGGCTGCTCAGCATTGATGGGCTATCCTGTCGAGGGAGTTTCTCTCGACGACCTTAAAGAGGCCACCGACGTCATGCTCAAAAACAGCATGTGGGTAATGGACATTAACGACATAAGAGGACATCTCTCAAGAATGAGCAGAGGAAGACTCGGACAGAGAATTAAAGGCGCTAAGATTTTCTGTTTTGAAATCTGGGATGCCGTAGGTCTTGACGATATTACAAATTATACAGAGCCTGTTCCTATCATGGGAACTCCGGTCGGCTATGATACCATAACTTTTGATGATATAAGAGAAATAATCAAAAAATATAATATTGAAGATAAGCTGCCAAAGAGCGTAGCTAACTATCTGATGAATTCAGGTCCTGAGGAGGAAACTCCGCAGGAAATGACTAACGACGTGGATTATTACGTTACAAACACACTGCCTGATTCCTGCAAGCATGCCATGGACGCGGCGAAAGAAATGGGCGTTGAGGCTCACGTTCTGACTACGTATGCTTCCGGTGAAAGCAAGGATTTCGGTACTTTCATGGCTACGTTGGCAAAAGAGATACAGATGACAGGCAGACCTTTTAAAGCGCCTTGCCTTATCTTCTCAGCAGGAGAAACAACCACAGCTATCGGCGCACAGTATGAGATTACAGGTCACGGCGGACCTTCTCAGGAATTGGTGGCTTCTTTTGCAATAGCAGCTGACGAGATTGGTCTTGAAAACTGTTGCATGCTTTCCATGGATTCTGAGGGAACCGACGGAACATGCAAGAATGCCGGAGGAATTACCGACAGCAAATCGATGAAAGCAGCGCAGGAGGCGGGAATTGATCTCAGAAGGTATCTCGAAGGTCACGCCTGCTATGAAGCATTGACTGCCATTAAGGATGGATTGTTTACGGGAAATACAGGCACAAATCTGTGTGATTTCAACGTGCTTTACGTAGGTGAAAAAAACGGCAAATAATTTGATGATCATTGGGCTTTATATGCCTGTTTAGGAGGTTATTATGAAAGGTACAGAAATTAAAGATTTAAGGGCGAGAGCCATTATCGACTGCAAGGGCAAGCCGCTCCTTGAAGTCGACGTTATAACTGAAGACGGCGTAATGGGAAGAGGTGCTTCTCCTTCCGGAATTTCCGCTGGAGAGCATGAAGCCATGGTATTAAGAGACGGGGACAAGAACTGGTACGACGGCAACGGAGTATACAAGGCTGTTGAAATGGCTGAAAAGGTAATTCTGCCGGCGATAAAGGGACTTGATGTTCTGGATCAGAAAGCTGTAGACCAGGCTATGATTGATCTGGATGGAACGAATAATAAATCAAAACTTGGTGGAAACACCACTTATTCCACTTCAATGGCAGTAATGCGCGCCGCATGCAGCATTCTTCACGTGCCTCAGTATAAATATCTTGCAGAGGGCGAGATAAAGACTATTCCGCTCCCTACCTCCGATTTCTTTGCAGGGGGAAGCTATGAGCAGGATACTATGCCGGTTCAGGAATGTACGATAATTCCTTACAAGGCGGCCAGCATCGAGGAGGCTACGGCTATTCTTTGCAAGGTATACAAGCTGCTGCCTGATGTAATAAGAGAATTTCAGGGGGGAAGAAGACCTGAAATAGGAGCAATGTCTGAGTTTATGGCACCTTCAACCGAGTTTATGGACTGCCTTGATATTTTATGGGAAACTTGTAAGAGAGCAGGATGCGAGGATAAGATAGGCTTCCATATGGACTGCGCTTTCAGTGAAATTTATAATGCTGACAGAAAAACCTACAATTACTGCGGCAGGGAGATAGATACCGACGAAGTTATAGGTATACTTAAAGAGGCGACAGAAAAGTACAACTTCCTTTATCTTGAAGATCCTCTGGACGAAAATGACTGGGAAGGCTGGGCAAAGGCGTCAAGAATACTTACAAGAACCACCCTCTGTGGAGATGATTTGACTGTTACCAACATAGAGAAGCTTAAGAAGGCTGTAGATATGGGAGCCTGCGGTTCATTTATCTTCAAGCCTAATCAGGTGGGAACGGTTACAGAAGCCATGGCAGCTCAGAAATATGCCATCGAGCACGGAATGTTCTCGGTGCCATCCATAAGAGCCGGCGGCGTCAGCGACGACCCTGTGGCTGATATGGGAACGGCCGGAGGAGCTGCGGCTGTTAAGCTGGGACCTCCTAAATTCGGTCACGCTATTCATATAGTAAACTCGCTGCTCAGAGCAGAAAGCGAGATTGAAGGTTCAAAACCGTTTGATTTTACCCCTTTCATCAAGTGGGACAAATAGTGTATAATAGGAATTAACCTATTAGAGAGGTCTCTTTAGGCCTCTCTTTTGTTTGCAATATATATAGGTGTTTAGGAAATTTGAATTTCAGAAGCAGAGGTAATTTATATATGGCTAAGATGATGAAGACGACGGGCGAAAGGCCTGCGGAAAAGATCGCCGGAGGAAGAAAAGAATACAGACAGGGAATGACGTCTGCGCTGATGTGCAGCTTTTTTTGGGGAATTCTGCCTATATACTGGCAGTTGCTTCGCCCTATAGATTCATCTGTAATAATATTTTACAGGATAGTTTTGGTGGCGGCAGTAAGCTTGATTGGAGCTCTCTTATTTCACAGTAGAGAGGAAATATCAGCTCCGCTTAAAGATAAGAAGCTTGTGGCTAAATATGCTCTTGCCGGACTTTTGATAACAGTCAACTGGTCCATATACATATGGGCGGTCAACGCTGATTTTGTAATACAGACTTCCATAGGATATTACATAGAGCCTCTGGTGGTATGTGTATTCGGAATAGTTTTATTTAAGGAAAAACTAAGTAAGTATAAGATGATTGCTCTTGTCTTTGCTGCGGCGGGAGTAGCGGCTGTCATTGCATATTTCAGAGAAATTCCTTTAATAGCCTTAGGCCTGGCTTTGACTTTCGCCGTATATGCGGCGGCAAAGAAGAACTTTTCTCTTCCGCCTATCATATCCTTGTTTTATGAAACGGTGTTCCTTGTGCCGATAGCTCTTGGCGTAATCATATATCTTGAAGTTTCCGGCAAGGGAGCTTTAAGTGTAGGCGATCCTTTTAAATTTGCCCTGCTGATGTTGTGCGGATTATTTACGGCTTTACCGCTTGGACTTTTTGCCAACGCAGCGAGAAAGCTAAACCTCTTCGTCGTCGGGCTTACTGAATACATTTCGCCTACGCTGTCGCTGTTTATCGGGATATTTTTGTTTAAAGAGCCCTTTGAAAGCATACAGCTGGTTGCTTTTGCCATAATATGGGTCGGTCTGATTTTCTTCAGCTACGGGGAATACAGAGAAAGCCGGGAACGCCATAGCACAGACTGCTGCGGAGGAGAGGAGAAGTTGTCGGATGAAAGAAAATAAAAAACTTAATGCGTTAAACGTAGCCGGATTATATGTGGGAGCTATCATAGGTGCAGGCTTTGCCTCAGGCAGAGAAATATGGCAGTTTTTCGGACTGTTTGGAGAGAAGGGGATTTACGGAGTGGTGATATTTGCGTTGCTATTCTTTGCCATAGGTCACTTTATAAGATATATCGCATTGAAGCTGGATACTGACGACATGGGAGCGATAATAGTCCCGGGAGGAAACAAGAAGCTGGAAAAGATAGTTGGATGCTTCATGGCGATTATTCTGGCAAATGTGCTGGTTATAATGACCGCTGCGGGAAGCTCTCTTCTCAATCAGCAGATCGGACTTCCGTATTGGAGCGGAGGAATAATAATAACGGTAATGGTTGTGGCGACTGTACTTGGAGATTTTGAAAGGCTTTCCAGGATATTCAAGTGGATAATGCCGGTGCTGTGCGCCGCTATAGTTATAACCTGCGGTATCGTTATCTTAGTATATCCCGATTCAAAAGATATGCAAAATGTATATATAGAGCCTTCTCCTACTGCGCCCAACTGGATTTCTTCAGCATTTTCATATACTGCTTATAACGTACTTGCTCTGATTTCAATAGTAGCTGCCGCTTCGCTCAATTCGAAAAGCAAGGCGGCGTCAGGCACGGGAGTGAGCGCAGGAGGTATCTTCTTAGGAGCGCTGGCTATGATGGTACTGTTTACCGTGCAGCGGGACATGATTTTTTCCAGAGATACCGATATGCCTGTCTTGGGATATGCCAACAGAGTCTCCGACGTTTTGGGCTGGGCATATACCTTTATAATGTTTTTTACGGTTTACTCCGCTGCCGCAGGTAATTTTTACGGGTTCTCGACGAGAATCAAGGAGGGACATGGCAAAAAAAGGATAGTGATAGGAGCTGCGGCAGTCGCATATCTGGTGGGACTTATAGGATTTAAAAATATAGTAAAGTACGTTTCTCCTATAATGGGATATATCGGAATAGTGATAATATTGATGCTTTCATGCAACTTTATATCGGTTTGGAATAGGGAGAGAAAGATGAAAAACAGTAGTAAAGCAGCTTGCAATGCTCATAAAAAGACTTTACCTGAGCCTCTTGTCGACGTCACAGGGGGGCCCGGCGGAATGTCCGTATTGATAAGGGGTAATAAGACAGTTCTCCATGACTGCGGTATGGCATGTTTTCATCATCAGCTCATAGAAAACATAGAGAAAGAGCTGAAAGGCAGGGATTTAGACTATATAATTCTTTCCCATTCTCATTACGATCATATGGGAGCCTTACCATATCTTCTGAAGAGATGGCCAAAAGTAAAGGTGTGCGCAGGAGAGAAAACTCAGAGCGTGTTCGAGCGAAAAGGCGCTATAGCTATGATAGAGGAAATGGGAAAAAACGCTGCGGAATTTTACGGAAAAGATGCGAAAGACGTAACGGCGAAAGGCCTGAGAGTAGACGTAGTCTTGAAAGACGGAGATATTTTGGATTTGGGATATGAAAAAATACTCTGCTTTGAGACTAAAGGTCATACCGATTGCAGTATGTCATTTTTCCTCAAACCTTACGGCATAATATTTGCCAGCGAATCCACAGGCGTACTTGAGAAGGAAGGAATAATTCATACCTCTGTCCTTAAGAGTTATGACGAAAGTCTGGAATCCGCGCGCCTGCTTAAGCTTTTGCCATGTAGCCATATAATAATTCCTCATTACGGAGCTTTGGATGAGAATCTTAAAGACAAGTATTTCGATATGTATATAGAAGCGGCGGAAAAAGAAAGAAAGCTGCTGCAGCTCTGGATAAGTCGGGGGCTTTCTTCTGAAGAAGTTTTCAATAAACATAAGGAAATCTACTGGAGCGAAAAAAGAGCGTTGGAACAGCCTTTCAGAGCTTACAAGATGAATACTGAAATCACGATAAGGATGCTCATGAAAGAAATGAAAGAAGAAAAAGAGGGAAGCAAAAAAGAACAATAAAAAAGTAACTTCAAGGCGAAGAACAACTGTAATGAATCCGTCCGTTATATTTTTAAAGAAGCGTTGCTGCTCAAATATCGTCGTCACCTATAGAAAATATATTTGTGCAGCATAATTTTTATTGAAAATAACCATTTAACATTAAGATTTGCTTTTATTATAATATATAAGCGGTGTTAAACCGGAAATACATTTTAGAAAAGGACGGAATATAATTATGAAGAAAAAAATCGCAGCTGCCATGTTGGCTGTAATGATGGTTGGATGCTTAATTTTAAGCGGATGCAGCGGTGACAAAGACGATAAAAAAGACGGTGCAACGGGAGAATCTGTTTCTGTTAAGATTTCAGCAATAAATGCCGTATCATGGGCGCCTTTGTTTATAGCTGAATCAGAGGGCTTTTTTGAGGAAGAGGGATTGGACGTTGAATTTACAACTCCGGGAGGCCCTAAGGGCTTTCAGGCCATGCATGCAGGAGACTGCGATTTTGCCATGCTTTCTCAGGAGCCGCTTCTCATAGCCCAAGAGCAGGGAATGGAGTCGACTATAATAGCGACGATGCTTGATTCAAGGGTTTACGGAATAATTTCAACGCCTGATATTAAAAGCATTGAACAGCTTAAAGGAAAGACCATTTTCGGAAGCGACGCAGGAAGTGCGCCTTATACCTTTGTAAACAATGTGCTGAAAATTGCAGGCCTTGATCCTCTCAAGGATGTAAACTTTGTTCAGATAGGAGACAACAACGCGGGACTTCAGGCATTCCTGAACGGAGAAGTGGACGCAGCGTTTGTCAACATGTATTCGCTCCCTGTAGCCAAAGATTTTGATTACAATATTTTAGTAGATACGACTGAGGCTGAGCAGTGTGAAAAGTATTTAGGTTCGGCGGAATTCCCGGCTGAAATGCTTTGCGCAACCTCCGAGTACGTGAAGGAAAATCCGGAAATATGTCAGAAGGTTGTGAATGCTCTTGTGAAGGCTCAGAAATGGATAGCAGAACATAGCGAGGCGGAAGTGGGAGCTTCTCTTAAACCGGTGTTCGGAGATATTGAAGAAGACGTAATCGCAGAGCAGGTAGCGCTTATAAAAAGCAAATTCTCCAAGGACTGCATGATAACCGAAGAGGGACAAAAGGCAGTAATAGATATGTGCGTAGAAGCAGGTATTATTAAGGAAGCTATTCCGTATGAAGAAATAGTTGATATGTCATTTGTTAAAAACGTTGAAAAATAGCAGAGGAATTAAAGCTTAAATAAATGAGTTACATTGAACTTACAAATATAAGGAAGAGCTTTGACTGTAAAGAAATACTCAAAGATGTAAACTTATCTGTTGAAAAGGGAGAGTTTGTAACTTTTCTGGGCTCATCAGGCTGCGGAAAGACTACGCTTCTGAGATGTCTTATAGGCCTTGAATCCGTTGACAGCGGCTCCATAATATTGGACGGAAAAGATGTTACGGGAGTTCCGGCGCAAAAAAGAGGAATCAATATGATTTTTCAGCAATACTGTCTGTTTCCGACTATGAATCTTTATGATAACGTGTCTTTCGGACTGCGCATGAAAAAGGTTGATAAAAAGGAAATACAGGAAAGAGTGGGCGATATGCTGAGGATGGTGAATATGCAGGAGCATGCCGATAAATATCCTTATCAATTGTCCGGCGGAGAGCAGCAAAGGGCTGCCTTAGCCAGATGCCTCGTAATGGAGCCAAAGGTTCTGCTGCTGGATGAGCCGTTCAGTGCAATAGATGCAAAGCTGAGAAAAGAATTACAGATATATCTCAAGGAAATTCACAAAAAATTTAATATGACGTCAATATTTGTTACTCATGACCAGGAAGAGGCTATGAGAATGTCAGATACCATACATCTTTTTCATGAAGGCGTTTTGGAACAGTCGGCTTCTCCTTACAGCATATATACAAATCCGAAAACTCCGTATGTAGCGAGCTTCATTGGAAGCTATAACCTTCTTTTGGAGGAGGACTTTGAAAGGCTTACGGGAGTGAGAAAGACGGTAGCTGTAAGACCTGAGATAATTCAGGCTTCAAATGAAGCTTTTGAAAAGGATAAGGATTATTATTATTTTGAAGGTCGTATCACGAAGCAGATTCCTCAAGGCAGCATAATACGTCGGTCGGTAAAAGTCGACGAGCTTTGCGAAATCAATATAGATCAGATATATTATAATGATTTGACGGAAAAAATCGGGGACTATCTGTATATGCGTGTGAAAAAGACAGACGTCGTTCATTTTTAGTTTTCCGGGAGAAGTAAAGATGGAATTGAAAAAAACAGCTAAAATTATAGAGGCCCTGCTCAAGATAAGCCGCAGACCAGTAGGAGTAAAACTTGTACACAGCAGGGAAGAATTTATGAAATATGACGGAATAACGCTGAGCAGACCGCTATCATATTGCGTGGCCGTAAAAAGCGCTTCGCTTGGTCACTCTATCAAAATAGACCGCAAGACTGCAGGCTGTTTCGGAGGAAACAGAGCCTTGGGACTCAGCGAATGCGACGAAGCTTTCAAGAGCGGGGCAGGCGGTTTTGGGTTGGGCCTTTACAGCTCGCCTGAAACAGCGGCCGCAGTCGCCGATGCCTTACCGAGATGCTCTCCTGATACTTATGGAGTTATAGTAAAGCCGCTGGAATATTTTGAAACTGATCCCGACGTTGTATTGCTCATATCAGATACAAGGGAAGCTATGAGAATTTTTCAAGGATACACATATACTTACGGACTGACGAAGGGGCTGAACATATCAGGAAACCAGGCAGTCTGCGTCGAAGCTACGGTAACGCCTATGTTTACCGGTGAAATGAACGTAACTATGCTCTGTTCAGGAACAAGGTATAAAGCAGAATGGAAGGGCTCAGAAGTCATATGCGGAATACCGATGAAAAAGATAGGAGGTCTTTTGTCCGGCCTTAAAGGAACAGTGAACGCAGTGGAGATGGACGGAAGAAAGAAAGAAATTGAAAAAGAACTTAGCAAATTGGAAGAATTGGATTTTGTAATAGACTATGGAAAAACTTATTTCACGACGTGCAAAAAAGAGCGCAGGCAATAATGGTATAGCTATGCCCATAAGAGTCATGCTGCTGGCGGCATTTCTCGTGTTATGGGAAATAATCGCAAAAAATAATGTTAAAGTTGCTTTTTATACCAGCTATCCAAGCGAAATCTTCCGTGATCTGCTTGAATTTATAAAGGTGGGAGACGCTTGGAGCCATATTGGAACTACGGTAGGAGAGGCTTATTTGGGATTGCTTTACGGGATAGTATTAGGAGTCGGCTTTGGTGTACTGTTCAGCCAGTTTAAGATTATAGGAAAAATTTTTGTTCCTATAATATCTGTAGTGCAGGGAATACCTCAGCTTACTTTAGCGCCGCTTTATATTCTTTGGTTTGGCATAGGGTTTACCTCTAAGGTTGTTTTGTCAACTTTAATGGTGTTCTTCAATGTGTTTTTTTCGACATATAACGCCATTAAAAACATAGATCAACGGCTGATAGAATCAGCCACCCTTTTAGGTGCCAATAAGAAACAGATACTATGGCATATTGTAATCCCATCAAGTATGCCGTGGATTATGTCAGGCGTAAGAATAGGCGCCAGCGTTTGCATGATAGGCGCTATAATAGGAGAATATATAGGTGCCTCTAAGGGGCTCGGCTGGATGGTTACTTACGCTTCATCTTTTTTCCAGATTGAGAGAGTCATGTCCTGCATTTTTATTCTTATGCTTATAGGCTTGATAGTTTCGTGGATTCTGGAAAAGGTAGAGTCGCATTTGCTGAGATGGAGAGCAGAAACCAATCTGGCAATGAGAACAGAAGGGTGAACAAGCGGCTGTTTTTGATATGATTATTACTAAAAGCCGGAGACTGTCAGCTTTGACTGTCCCCGGCTTTAATATTTTTTGCTTGATAAAAGTTTTTTAAATTTTCTGTAAAGCAGACTCCACATCATTTATTAAATCATCGATATTTTCAAGGCCTACGGAGAGTCTGATGAGATCCGGTGAAACGCCGGCGGCTGCAAGTTGCTCGTCATTCATCTGTCTGTGCGTTGAGCTGGCAGGGTGCAGACAGCAGGTTCTGGAATCGGCGACGTGAGTCTCTATTGAAGCTAATTTGAGATTTCCCATGAAGTCTTCTGCCTCTTTGCGGCCGCCCTTTACGCCGAAGCTTATTACGCCGCAGGAACCTTTTGGAAGGTACTTGGACGCTAAAGCGTAATATTTATTTGAAGAAAGATTAGGGTAATTTACCCAGGAAACTTTATCATTTTTCTCAAGAAATTCAGCCATTTTCATGGCGTTGCCGCAATGACGTTCCATGCGGACCGGAAGGCTTTCCAATCCCAGATTTAAAAGAAAAGCACTTTGCGGCGAAGGCGTTGAACCAAAATCACGCATCAGCTGAGCGACTGCTTTGGTTATAAAGGCGCCTTCGAGACCGAATTTCTCAGAGTACGTTACTCCGTGGTAGCTTTCGTCAGGAGTGCAAAGGCCAGGGAATTTGTCAGGATACCTTGTCCAGTCAAATTTACCGCTGTCTACTATACAGCCGCCGATGGTTGCAGCGTGTCCCTCCATGTATTTTGTCGTGGAATGAGTGACTATATCGGCGCCCCATTCAAAAGGCCTGCAATTGACAGGCGTTGCAAAGGTATTGTCTACTATGAGGGGAACGCCGTGATTGTGAGCAGCCTTTGCGAACTTTTCTATATCTAAAACCGTAAGGGCGGGATTTGCTATGGTTTCTCCGAAGACAGCCTTGGTGTTAGGCTTGAAAGCAGCGCTCAGCTCTTCTTCGGAGCAGTCGGGATCGACAAACGTAAAATCTATTCCCATCCTCTTCATAGTTACGGCGAATAGATTAAAGGTTCCTCCGTATATGGTCGATGAGGATACTATATGATCGCCGCAGGAGACGATGTTGAAAACAGTGTAGAAATTGGCGGCCTGTCCTGAGCTTGTAAGCATTGCTGCACTTCCGCCCTCAAGCATGGCTATCTTTTTAGCCACCATGTCGCATGTAGGATTGGAGAGTCTCGAATACATGTAGCCATCGGACTCTAAATCAAAGAGCTTGCCCATATCTGCACTGGTATCGTATTTGTAAGTGGTGCTTTGCATTATCGGAAGCTGACGGGGCTGGCCGTTGCCGGGCTTATAGCCCCCCTGCACGCATATTGTTTCTATACTTTCCTTTTTCATAATTTATCTCCTTTACTGTCTAACTTGGCTTTTTTTGAATATATGATGATCAATGTTCCGTCTTTCACCGAAATCAAGCTGCGTTCTCCTGTGAACTCGTTACTGACGCCAAGGGGATAGCTGTTGCTTAAGCGGGCGTCTGATAAAGCGTATTTAAGGCCCTTTTCGTTTACGCCGACGGAAACGCTGCTGTGGGAAAATACGGAAATATAGCCATTTGACATGGCTTTGAAATTGATTTCACCGTTATGAACAGCCGTTATGATGCAGTCCTTATCAATGAGATAAGCTCGCCCGCCTTTTATGGCTATGTCTGCTACGCATTGAATATTGGCAAGGGTATGGTCTATTCTGCCTCCTGTGCCTCCGTATATGCAAAAAACTCTGTAGCCCTTTGACCAGCCTGTTTCTATGGCTGCGGCAGTGTCGGTGACATCCTTTTCGGCAGGCAAAGCGATGGTTTTCACTTCACATGGGACGTAGCCCAAGGAATCAAAGTCTCCTATTACTATATCAGGCGTTATGTCGATGCTTTTCAGATAAGCATATCCGCCGTCTGCTGCTATTACGAGGTCTTCTGAATTTGGATTTTCCGGCGGCAGGTAATATTCGCCTGCGCCGAATATATAACATATTGATTTATTGTTCATATTTTCTCCTGAAATCAATTTAATATATTATAATACTTTACATGTGGAAATTACAACAAAAAATTCCCCGAACGCCGAAAAGACGTATCGGAGAATTTGTAAGCTGCAGCCGATTTGCCGGCAGAAAACGTGCTGTCTCAAGACCGCTTTTCCTCTCAACTGAGATTTGTGCGGCCTGGGTTCTTATCTTCTGGGCTGAGGTCTGTTGGGGCGGCAGCCGCAGTCGTTAGGTTTGCCGTGGTCGTCCGGCCTGCCGTGATGATCCGGTTTGCCGCAGTCGTCTCTGTCCGGCTTTTCATCGCAGTCGCAATCACAGCAGTCGTCCTGCTCGCCGCCTGTGCTTCCGCAGTTTTCCGCCGTATCCTCCGGCCTGATCTGGTTAGGGAAAAGCGGAGGGAAGGTGGTGCAGATAGCGTTCTGCTGCACAGGAGCCTGGGCGTATCCTGTGGAGAGGACGCAGAGCTGAACCGGCACGATGATTTTTTTCTCGCAAGTCACACATATCGCGATGATCAGATTGCCTGATACGCAGCCGTTGTTGTCTACCGTCAGGTCCCTGCCGCAGTTGTTGGTAGCAAGTCTGGCTTCGCAGGCCGAATTGCAGAATTCCGTAAACCTAGGAAGGAAAGCGGTGTCAAGCGCCGACGGCATGCAAATTTCAAAAAAGTTGGTAAGTACCAGCGGCTGTGACTCCTCCGCTATGTTGACATTGGTGCATACGGTGAACACCGTATCATTGTTGCAGCTGTCGCAGAGAAGCAAATCCAGCTCGATTATAACATTTCCGGTGATGGCGATGTTCTGGGTGCCGAATATAGGCGTACCCATGCATCTGTCATCGCAGTTGTCCGTTTCCGCGTACAGAAGTTTTTCTGAGAAGTTGCCGTCTACGCCGACAACGGTGAGATATTCACCTTTGCAGTTCTGAAGAAAAGTGGCGCCCGAGATACTCGTATTTACATCTAGTTTCAAGTTGCACGGGTCGTCAACGTTGTAGGGGTTAAAGCTCCTCTTGCATCTTATATCTATAACTCTTTTTACTCTGTGACCTGCCGGTATCTGAGGCGTGAAAGACTGATTCTGTACAGTTTTCATGCCCTGCAGGTTGAATAAAACCGCATCGAATACCTTTTGCACATAGATAGGCTCAGATTTGAGGCTGTCGATGTCTCCGTTGAATTCACAGAGGGTATTGGCGTTACAGCAATTTTGATAGAGGTCTTGGGAAACCCTTCCACCAAAGCAGCTCATATAATTTACCTCCTTAAATGGTCCAATATCTTTCTCTGATAATATATGAAAAAATGCAAAAGTGTGTTACAATGAAAGTGTGCCCGCCAGATGCGGCGCTATTTAAATCCTTATCATCAGGAAAAGGGGAGACAGAATGGAAAATTTAAAAATCAGAACACTTGACTGCGGCGTAAGAGTTGTGACGGAGAGAATACCTCACGTCAACTCGGTGGCCATAGGAATATGGGTCAAAAACGGCGCGGTGGACGAATATAAAAAAGTATCGGGGATTTCCCACTTCATCGAGCATATGATGTTCAAAGGCACCGAAAAGCGCAGCGCCAGGCAGATAGCCGAAGACATAGACAAGATAGGCGGACAGATAAACGCTTTCACCGGCAAGGAAGCCACCTGCTATTATGTGAAATCCCTCAACACACATCTCTTCGACGGAGCCGAAGTTCTCGTAGATATGCTGAACAATTCAGTGCTCGACAGCCGCGAGATGACCAGGGAAAGAAAGGTAATATGCGAAGAGATAAAGATGATCGAAGACCAGCCTGACGATCTTGCCCACGATACAGTGACGGAACTGGTATTCAAGGGCAGCCCGCTGGCCAATTCCATAATAGGGACGCCGACTTCACTGAAAGGCATCACCAGGCCCGTTATCACGGAATACAAAGAAAAGACATATACCAGAGACTCCATAGTCGTTTCCGTCGCCGGAAATATCGACGAAGAAGAGATATATTCATATCTTGAAGATAAATTCAGCCGGCTGCTGCCGTCCAGAGAAGAGCATCAGAGCGCAGCAAAAGAGCATCAGAATGAAGCAGAGCTTCAGGCGCAGAAAGCGGCAGGAGAGCCGGACGGCAAACCGTCGTGCAGAGTCATCGTCAAGGACATACAGCAGTCACATATCTGCATGGCAGTTAAGACCATTGACCTGGCAAACCCGAGATATTACGACTTTTCTGTGCTGAATAATATCATGGGCGGAAGCATGAGCTCGAGGCTTTTCCAAAATATAAGAGAGGAAAAGGGCCTTGCTTACAGTGTCTTTTCAATGAACAGCTCTTTCAGCACTTCCGGATATTATAATATATACGCCGGCGTCAGCCACGACAAGATAGGAAAGGCTGTGGACGGAATCAGGGAAGAACTGGACGCGCTGGACGGGAAAGGCGTCACGGAGGAAGAACTTTCCATGTCAAAAGAACAGCTCAAGGCCAGCTACATATTCGGCCAGGAAAACGTGGCCAGCAGGATGTTCACCACAGGAAAAAATCTGCTGCTTCTGGGCAAAGTTTTTACAGCCGAAGAAGTCCTCGACGGCATCGACGCCGTAAGCTTAAAGAGCATTGACGATATAAAGCATGTAATCTGTAATACGGACAATTACTGCGCCGTCTGCGTTACAGACAAGAAAATAAATTTGAAGAAAATGATAAAATAGCGGGGAGCGAAACGAAAGATAATGACTGAGGAGATGAAGCTTGCCGGAATAAAAGCCGGAGGTGAGACATACGAAATAAGGGTAATAAGCAAAAGCGGCGTATTGCCCGGCTATGAGACGGAGGGATCCGCGGGGGCCGATCTCAGAGCGTATCTGAAGGAGCCGGTAACTCTGATGCCCGGCGAGAGGAAGCTGATTCCGACGGGACTATACGTTCAGCTGCCAAAGGGCATAGAAGCCCAGGTCAGAGCCAGGTCGGGGCTTTCCATCAAGCATGGCATCGGGCTGGTCAACGGAGTAGGAACTGTGGACAGCGACTACAGGGGAGAATGGCAGGTGCCCATGATAAATTTCAGCAGCGAGCCTTATACGATCCACGACGGCGATAGGATAGCGCAGGTGGTGTTTTCAAGCTATATAAGAGCCGATTTTAAACTGGTTGAGGAAATAGATAAAACAGAAAGAGGAGACGGAGGTTTCGGCCATACGGGCATAAAGTGATTGTCGCCGATGGCTTATTGGGCCATCGGGAACGGAAGCGGATTCCGCCTCAAAATAAAAGGAGATATAGATGTTACTCAGAGAAGATTTGGAAAGGCGGGAATTTGAGATGCTTTCGCCTCTCGCCGTCAAGAGCGCCCAGTCAAAGGGCAGAGCGGCAGAAGAAGAAAAGTGCAGAATGAGAACTGAATTCCAGCGTGACAGAGACAGGATAATACACTCGAAAGCTTTCAGACGGCTGATGCATAAGACCCAGGTCTTTCTCGCGCCGGAGGGAGATCATTTCAGAACCAGGCTCACTCATACCATAGAGGTTTCCCAGATAGCGAGGACCATAGCCAGAAGCCTCAATCTGAACGAAGACCTGACCGAAGCCATCGCCCTGGGCCATGACCTGGGTCATACGCCTTTCGGCCACAACGGTGAAGAAGTCCTGGACGAAGTTCATCCGGGAGGATTTAAGCACAACGTGCAGAGCCTGAGGGTCGTGGACGTGCTGGAATCGACCCAGTCGAGAAACGGCATGAATCTCACTGCAGAAGTGCGTGACGGCATAGTCAATCATACGGGGAGAGCAATGCCCTTTACTATGGAGGGACAGATAGTCAAGATCAGCGACCGCATCGCTTATATTAACCACGACATAGACGACGCGCTGAGAAGCAGCGTGATTTCCATGGAAGATATACCAAAGTCATCTCTCCAGCTGTTCGGGTACAGTCACAGGGAGAGGATAGACAACATGGTGACCGACGTGATCGTCAACAGCCAGAATAAAGATAAAATAACCCAGAGCGACAGCTTCAGGGAAGAACTGCTGAAGCTGAGGAGCTTTATGTTTTCCAACGTCTACAAGAGCAGCAGGGTAAAGAGGGAAGAAGACCTGGCGAAAGTCGAGGTGGTCATAAAATCTCTCTACGAATATTTTCTGAAGAATCCTGAAAAGCTCCCCGAGGACCTGCAGCAGATAGCTGTACGCGACGGTATCAACGAAGCTGTCAAGGATTACATAGCCGGCATGACCGACAGATTCGCCCTCAGCCTCTATACGGACCTTTTCGTGCCAAAGGGATGGAAATAGCTTTGCCGGAGAAAATAATGAAGATATAAGTTTCTTAGCAGAAATAATACAAAACATAAAAAAGGAAATAACTCATTTTTTGCGTATAAAGAACATATATTGATGTTTTTGGAGCTTAAAATGAGTTTTTCTTTTAGCAAAGATGCTGTAGATGAATTGAAGAGCCAGATAGACATAGTGGACGTTATCGGCAGAGCCGTGCAGCTCAAGAGAGCCGGGGCCAACTACAAGGGGCTTTGTCCTTTTCACAACGAGAAGACCCCTTCTTTTGTCGTATCTCCGCAAAAGCAGATATTCACCTGCTTCGGCGGCTGCGGCGCTTCGGGAGACGTGGTTTCTTTCGTCAAGCGCTACTATAATCTGGACTTTAACGAGGCCGTGGAAAAGCTGGCCGGAGAATACGGCATAGACATAAAGAGAACCACTTACAGCGACGACAGAGAAAAATATTATGAAATAAACAGAGAAGCCGCCAGATTTTTTTACAAAAGCATGACTGAAAGCAAGAATGCCGGGTATACATATATTCATGGAAGAGAAATATCTGACAAGACCATAGCCAAGTTCGGACTGGGCTACGCTGACGAAAGCTGGGACAGTCTCTACCGCCATTTCAAGGAAAAGGGGGTCGATGAAAAGCTCCTGCTGGAGCTGGGGCTGATCTCCGAAAAGGGAGGCAAATATTTCGACAAGTTCAGAAACAGAGTCATGTTTCCCATAATCAATCCAAGCGGCAAAGTCATAGGCTTCGGAGGAAGAGCCCTCAGCAACGAAGTCATGCCCAAATATCTGAATTCACCTGAAAACAAGGTTTTCCAGAAGAAGAACAATCTGTACGCCCTCAACATAACCCGACAGGAGATGGGCAAGGAGGGAATGGCGATAATAGTAGAAGGATATATGGACGTCATTTCCCTTTATCAGAACGGCGTTAAGAATGTTGCGGCTTCGCTGGGCACAGCTCTTACGGAAAACCAGGCCAAACTGGTGGGAAGGTACACAAAGAACGTTGTTCTTTCATATGACGCCGATGCCGCGGGACAGAAAGCCGCGCTGAGGGGAATAGACGTGTTAAAGCACGAAGACTGCAAAGTAAAAGTGCTCCACGTAACTGACGGCAAAGACCCGGACGAATACGTGAAAAAAAACGGACGGGAAGCTTTCATGAAGCTGGTTTCAGAGGCTCTGCCATATACCGATTATAAACTGCAGGCGGCCAAACGCGGCCTGAATGTTGAAAGCGAAGAGGGGAAGCTTGATTACATGAAGAGAACAGCTCCCATACTCAAGGAACTCGGCCCTGTGGAAGCAGATATTTATACCAAAAAAATCGCCAGAGATATTGGAATTTCAGAAAATGCAATAAAATTGGAAATCCTAGGCAATAATAATGACAGCGGTGAAAAGCACAGATTTCAGCCAAGACAGGATAGGGAAGAAAAAACTTCCTCGCTTTCAGCTATGGAGATAACGGTGCTGAAATGCGTTTTCACAGAACCAAAGCTTACTGAAGAGCTGCTTTCCGAAGAAGAGCTGTTTCAAAGCAGCCTTGGAAGGAAGATCATAGATATCATTTTTGAACTTTACGGCCTGAACGGAGATTTCAGCTTGGGTCAGGTTTCCGACCGTCTCGAGCCCGATGAAAGCAAATATATTTCAAAAGCTCTGGACAATATCGCGGTAGCCGGCAACGCGGAGGAAATAATGCGTCAGTGTGTGGACAAGCAAAAGATAAGCCGGCTCAAGTCAAGAGAGGAAAGGGTTCTGGCCATGCTGTCGATGGCAGACGAAGAAAACAATACGGAATCGGCGCGGAAACTCACGGTGGAATTGATGGAAATACAGAAAGAAATAAAGGTACATGGGGGAAAGTTTTATGTCAATGGAAAAAATTAACGATTACGATGTAAAAGACAATTTAAAATCAGACGACGACGGCTCCGATGATAAAAAGCAGGAACTTTTGAACGTCCTGTTGGAAAAAGGCAAGCAGGGGAAAAATCAGCTGACATATTCGACCATCGCGGATGTTCTCGAGTCCGCAGATTTAGATAAGAATCAGATGGACGATCTATACGAAGTCCTCATGTCAAAGGGGATAGAAATAGTGTCAGAGACAGAGCCTGACGACTTTGACGAGATCATGCTCAGAGAAGAGGCTGAGGCTGATGATGAAGATCTGATCGTCGACGAGGCCGGCGAGATAGATCTGGAATCTACCATTCCAAAGAGCATAGCTGTAGACGACCCGGTGCGCATGTATCTTAAGGAAATAGGCAAAGTTCCGCTCCTTACAGCAGATGAAGAGATAGAGCTGGCAAAGAGAATGGAGCACGGCGATGAAGAAGCAAAAAAGAGGCTCTGCGAAGCGAATCTCAGGCTGGTAGTAAGCATTGCCAAGCGCTATGTTGGACGCGGAATGTTGTTCCTCGATCTGATTCAGGAAGGAAATCTGGGCCTCATAAAGGCTGTAGACAAGTTTGATTATACAAAAGGATACAAGTTTTCAACCTACGCCACCTGGTGGATAAGGCAGGCCATAACCCGCTCCATAGCGGATCAGGCCAGAACCATAAGAATACCTGTCCACATGGTGGAGACGATAAACAAGCTGATAAGAGTTTCAAGGCAGCTGCTGCAGACCTACGGTAGAGAGCCGACGCCTGAGGAAATAGGCGTGGAGATGGGTATTTCCGTGGAAAAAGTACGGGAAATACAGAAGATAGCCCAGGAACCTGTGTCACTTGAAACTCCTATAGGCGAGGAAGAGGACAGCCATCTGGGAGACTTCATTCCGGACGAAGACGTTCCTGCACCTGCAGAGGCAGCGGCCTTTTCCATGCTCAAAGAACAACTGGTCGAAGTGCTGGACACTCTGACCGACAGAGAGCAGAAAGTACTCAAGCTCAGATTTGGCCTCGAAGACGGCAGAGCCAGAACACTTGAAGAAGTGGGAAAGGAATTCGACGTTACGAGGGAAAGGATAAGGCAAATCGAGGCGAAAGCCTTGAGAAAGCTCAGACATCCTAGCAGAAGCAAGAAGTTGAAGGATTATTTAGAGTAAAAATGATAAAATTGACCGAGAGGCTCAAGGCCATCGCAGATGAAATAGACAAAGGAGAAAAAGTAGCCGACATCGGCACAGACCATGGTTTTTTACCCATATTCCTCTGGGAAAACGACATTTCCCCCGAAGTCATCATGACCGATATAAGCGAAGGCTCCCTGAAAAAAGCTGAAGAAAACTGTCTCATGCTGCATCCCGGGCACAGTTTCGACCTGCGGCTTGGCAGCGGCCTTGAAGTTATTCAGCCGGCAGAGGCGGACTGCATCGTAATGGCAGGAATGGGAGGCATACTGATGACTCAGATTTTGTCAGAGGATTTAAGCAAAACCCGCTCTTTCAAAAAACTGATTCTGCAGCCGCGCAACAATCCCGGAATTTTAAGGCACTGGCTATATAACAACGGTTTTCATATTTCCAGGGAGCAGCTGGCCCGGGAAGGAAAATATATATGTGAAATAATCACTGCCCGCCGCGGCGAGAGGGCTGTGATAAGAAGCCTTGAAGCCGACAGGATAGAATACCAGTATCCTCACAGCCTGATAGATTTCAGAGGGCCGCTGACATGCGAGTTCCTCTCACGCAAACTTAACGAAGAGAAGAGAATCCTGTCAGGCATGATGAAAGGTAAAAATCCTGATAAAAAAGAAATGAGAAGTCAGGAATACAGGATAGATTATCTGGAAAGGCTGATAAAAAAATTATGAAGACAAGAGAGCTCCAAGGGATAATAGAAGATATGGCTCCTCTCAGCCTGCAGGAGGACTGGGACAATTCAGGATGGCAGATTCTGCTTTCAGACGGCCCGGACGGCGGCGAGGAGATAAACAGCGTGCTTGTCGCCATGGAGGTGACCTCAAAGGTCATAGAAGAAGCTTCCTGCTGCGGAGCCGATGTGATAGTAGCCCATCATCCTCTAATCTTCGGCTCATTGAATAAAATTGACCGTAATGATATTACGGGAAACTTGGTCATAAAATTGATAGAATCAGACATCAGCGTATATGCAAGCCACACTCCTTTTGATAAATGCGAGGGCGGCAACAACGACTATCTGGCCGGCATACTGCGTTTGCTGGATATAAGCCCGATGAAGACTGACCTTTCAGGATACTGCAGAGAAGGCTTTGTAGACGGAGAATGCAGCATAGGAGAATACATAGAGCAAGTATGCAGCTGGCTGAGGATAAGCCGCGATATGGTAAGCTTCTGCGGAGACCTGTACCATAATGCAGGTAAAATAGGACTCTGCACAGGTGCAGGCAGCGAATTCATCCATGCGGCCAAAGAAGCGGGCTGCGATTTGTTCATCACAGGAGACGTGAAATACCACACGGCCCAGACGGCAAAGGAAATGGGACTCAACGTGCTGGACATAGGGCATTACGGAAGTGAAAAGATCTTCACGGACAATATGGCTTCATATTTGAGAAATAACTGCGACATTGAAATCATAAAATCCACCGAGGATTTAAATCCTTTTTTATCCATATAGACACAGACAGAAAGAAAGATAGACACATACAGAAAGGGGCATGAGGGGAAATATGAAAGAAAAGAAGAAAAAAGATAATTCACTTTTGGCGAAGGTAGTAGTGATATTGATCATCGCCGCCGTTGTTATTACATACTCCATATCTTTCATATCTTATTTATTTTAGTTTTATTTTGGGTAGAGCAGACAGTCGCGTCTCCGTCCTGAGCTTTTCAGGCCGAAGATGAGGAAAGTCCGGGCTCCGCAGGGCAGGATGCCGGATAACGTCCGGCGTAGGTAACTATAGGGAAAGTGCAACAGAAACATTCCGCCGAAACGGATAATGCCGTGGTAAGGTTGAAATGGTGAGGTAAGAGCTCACCGGCGGCATGGAGACATGCCGGCCGTGTAAACCCCATCCGGAGCAAGACCAAAGAGGGGCCAAAAGGCAGTTGCTCGCTGCCTCCCGGGAGGTAGGTCGCTGGAGCTTGTCAGCAATGGCAAGTCGAGATAGATGATTGTCAAATACAGAACCCGGCTTACAGCTCTGCCCAATTTAAATTATATAATCTGCTTAAATCAAATAATAACAGGTGAGAGGAAAGGTAAAAATCTTATGAAAAAGAAATTGAGTTTAGTCCTGCTGTGCTTCCTGATGGCTCTGGGAATTTTAGGACTGTCAGGCTGCGGTGACAAAGAAAAAACTTCTATCCCGGATGCGGAGGAAGAAACGAAGGAACCTGAGTATGCTTCCCTAGGCGAAGCTCCTGAGCCTGCCAATGCAGAAGAAGCATCATACGGAGGATTTACCGCGCAGTACGATGCCGACAGCTGGATGTTCGACTCCACCTTGATGGGGCAGTTCGTTTTATACGACAAGGAGGATTACGATTCAAACAGCGATTCCCTTGATAACATCAACGTAAGAGTTTCAGAGGATTTTGAAGGTCCGTTTACGGAAAAGGATATGAATACGCTGATAAATCAGCTTAACCTGATGGGAGCCTCCACGGGCTTTAAAATCATCAGCAATGAACTGAAAACCTTTGAAGGAGAGCCTGTGATCTATTACGAAGCTGAGACGAAGCTTACCGATGAAATGCTGGATATGCTGGTAGAGGACGGATCCGTCACCGAGGCTGACCTAGAAGCCATGGGAGGAAGAGAGTATCTCATCAGTATGCCGGCTTCCAAACAGATTGGCATCAACGCCATCATCGACGGCAAAGCTATCACCATTACAGGTACATATAAAGATACACCTGACAAACTGCTGGAAGCGATAAAACTGCTCATCAAGACAGGAAAGGTTGGTTAAAGGATAAAGTAAAACCGCCGGTTCATCGGCCTTGCAGACGCATGACAAGATTCATGGTGATGTGCAATGGCTGGAGTACCGGCGGTTTTTGTATGGTCGCTTTTTGCTCAGCCGCATTCTGCAGAAGCGAAGCGGCTGAGCCTGAAAAGAGTCTGAATCAAAAGGCCACTTTCATGAAAAGCGCGATGCAGCAGAGAATGATGGCGAAAGGAACATATACGAACTTTCCTATGCAGTACCAGAGCATGCCTTTCGGCCTGCCGCCGCCTTTGTTGATTTCATGCAGCAGCTGGTCTTTTTTCATGATCCAGAACCACGACAGCGCTCCCAGAGTGGCTCCTATCGGAATTATGTATATGGATACCAGATCCATCCACGGACCCCATTTGGCTATCGGTTCCATGAAAAGCCCCGCCGCCAGACAGATGAGGCAGACGATGGTGACGACAGCTTTTCTGCCGAGACCGGGACACTTGTGCATTATGGACTCGCTGACGGCTTCCAGCATATTCTGCAGAGAGCTTATGCCTGCAAATATCATGGCTATGTAAAGGATAACCGCGAAAAAACCGCCGAAGGCGATATCCTGCAGTATGGTAGGCAGCGTCACGAAGAGTAGGCTTGGACCAGCGCCCACGTCGAGGCCGTAGGCAAAGCACGACGGTATAATTACGAGAGCCGCCACGAGAGCTGCAATAGTGTCAAACAAAGCGGTCTTGAGAGAAGCAGCCACCACGTTTTCCTTTTCATCGAGATAAGAACCGTAGACTATCATGCCGCTTCCTGTTATGGAGAGAGAAAAGAACGCCTGACCCATGGCCCATATCCATACTAGAGGATCCTTAAGTTCTTCCCATCTCGGAGTGAACATGAATTTGTAACCCTCCGCCACCCCGGGGAGAAAGGCGATCCTCACCGCCAAAACTGTGAATATTATGAAAAACAGCGGCATCATGATCTTATTGGTCTTTTCTATGCTCTTGGCACCCAGCATCAGCGTTAGCAGCGTGCCTACGATGACTATGATGTGAAAGGGTACCACGGAAAAGTCGGAGCCGGAAAAGGAATTGAACCAGTCCTGAGTATCGGCTTTCATCAGCTCGCCGGTGATGGAACTGGCGAAAGCCTTGAGAACGTAGGACACTATTACGGCATAGCCTATGGCTATGCACATGGATCCTGCCAGGGGCAGCCAGCCCAGTATTCCTCCGGCCCTGCCTAGGCGAGGGCCTCTGGTACTCCAGGCATTTTCATAAGAGCCTACTGTTCCTGTCTTGGCACGTCTGCCCATGGCAAATTCGGAGGGCAGGCCGACAAGGCTGAAAATAAAGATGAACATCAGATATATCAGCAGAAAAGCTCCTCCGCCGTTTGAACCCATCTTGTTGGGAAATCCCCAGACGTTGGCCATTCCCACCGCCGAACCCACGGAAGCGAGGATAAATCCCCATCTCGTCATTATGCTGTGGCTTTTGTGTTTAGTATTCATAGAACCTCCTAATTCTGCTTTACGGACAGTGCCTCCAAAAGCTTTACATCGCCGTGCTTTTCTTCAAAGTAGTTCAAAGTGAACTGATTGGCGAAAAGTATAAGCGGTCTTTCAAAGTGGTCGAAGACAAGCATCGTCCTAGAATCAAGCAATGATTTTAGTTTCTCCAGATTGTCCGTTTCGACCCAGCGGGCGAGGGAAAAGTCCAGTCTGTCCATCCGAATCTTCGCATTGTACTCGTTTTCCAGGCGGTACTGGAAGACTTCAAACTGCAGCTGTCCGACAGCGCCTATTATTACTTCGTTGTATTGATTGCGGTAGACCTGTATGGCGCCTTCCTGCGCCAGCTGAGAAACGCCTTTCTGGAACTGCTTTGCTTTCATCGTGTCCTTTGGAGTTACGAGGGCGAACAGTTCAGGCGGGAATGTGGGCAGAGGCTCGAAAAACAGAGGCTCTTTTCTCGTGGAAAGGGTGTCTCCGATCTGATAGTTGCCAGTATCGTATATACCGATTATGTCTCCGGCGATGGCGGTCTCCACGTTTTCTCTGGCGTTGGCCATCAGCATGGTGGACTGGGCCAGCTTCATCTCCTTGCCTGTGCGTGAGAGCCTGACAGTCATGCCTCTTTCAAAGGTTCCGGAGCATATCCTGAAAAAGGCCAGCCTGTCTCTGTGGGCCGGATTCATGTTGGCCTGTATCTTGAATATAAAGCCGCTGAAGAAATCGTCTTCAGGGTTTACTTCTCCGTCCGTCGTCCTGCGCGGACCAGGGGAAGGGGACATGTCGAGGAAATGCTCTAAAAACGGTATGGTGCCGAAATCAGCCAGAGCCGAGCCGAAAAATACGGGAGAAAGCTTTCCTTTAGAGACTGCCTCCATATCGAAAGGGTTGCCGGCGCCTTGTATAAGCTCTATTTCATCGCGCAGCGCTTTGAGGTTAAAGCCTGAGACTTCATTCTCCAGTTCAGGACCGAAAACTCCGTCGCCGCCCAGTTTGATAGTCTTATCCGCTTTGTACAGGACGACTTCATTTTTTAGAATATCATATATACCCTGAAAGTTGAGGCCGCATCCTATTGGCCAGGTTACCGGCACGGAGGGAAGTCCGAGGACGTCCTCCAGCTCCTGGATCAGGTCAAAAGGATCCTTGGTCTCTCTGTCCAGCTTGTTTATGAAAGTGAATACGGGTATTTCACGCATGGAACAGACTTTGAAAAGCTTCCTCGTCTGTGCTTCGATTCCTTTAGCTCCGTCGATGACCATGACAGCGCTGTCCACCGAGGTCAGTATCCTGTAGGTGTCTTCTCCGAAATCGTTGTGACCGGGAGTGTCCATTATGGAGATCACTTTCCCTGCGTATTCGAACTGCATGACGGAGGAAGTGACAGAGATTCCTCTCTGCTTTTCGATCTCCATCCAGTCTGAGGTGGCGAACTTATCGTTCCTGCGCGCCTTGACGGCGCCTGCCTGACGTATGGCTCCGCCGTGGAGCAGCAGCTTTTCAGTCAGAGTGGTCTTGCCGGCATCGGGATGGGAAATGATGCCGAATATCCTTCTTTTTTGTATTTCTTCCTTTCTGGTAGTCATAATGTTTCCTTTCTAAAAAAGTCACTTAGAATATAATATCATAATTGTTGAATTTGTAAATAATTTGTTGTATAATACCTACTCGTGAGAAGAAAAAGAGGTAGAATAAATGGAAGAAAAGAGAGAATTACATGAAAACAAGATGGGCACCATGCCGGTGAGAAAACTGCTGCTCAGCATGGCCTGGCCCGCCATACTGTCCATGACCATCAATGCGCTTTACAACGTTGTGGACAGTATTTTCGTTTCGAGGGTGAGCGAGGATGCGCTTACCGCCGTATCCATCGTAAACCCGGTTCAGATGATGATCATAGCTCTGGCCGTAGGCAGCGGAGTAGGTATCAATTCGCTGATAGCCAGGAGACTGGGAGCAAAAAATCAAGAAGAAGCCGATAAGGCAGCCAGCACCAGCATAAGGATAGGATTATTCAATTATCTGGTGTTTTTAATCATAGGTGTTTTTTTGACAAAAGCATTCGTGTCAGGATACGCGGATGAGGGGAGCTATATATATGAGAGCGCATGTCAGTATCTCGCTATAGTCTGCATAGGCTCGCTGTTTACCAACATAGAGATCGTGCTGGAAAAGGTTCTCCAGTCTACGGGTAACATGGTGGCTCCTATGATATGCAGTCTTACAGGCGCGATAGTAAACGTGATACTCGATCCAATACTCATCTTCGGATATTTCGGACTGCCGAGGATGGAAGTGGCAGGAGCGGCACTGGCCACTGTCACGGGCCAGTTCTTCAGCATGATAGTAGCCATAATTATCATCGTCAGAGGAGAGCATCTGGTAAATATAAGATTCAGAGGGTTTAAAATCGACTGGAAAGTGGTCAAGGATATATATAAAGTAGGATTTCCATCAATAGTGATGCAGTCCATCGCTTCCGTCATGGTTATATTCTATAACATGATACTGGTGGCTTATTCCACCACAGCGGTGGCAGTTCTTGGAATATACTTCAAAGTTCAGTCCTTCGTGTTCATGCCGGTGTTCGGCCTCAATCAGGGAGCTATGCCTATAATGGGCTACAACTACGGCGCGAGAAACAAGGAAAGACTGATGAAAACCTACAAGGAAGCTTTTAAGGTGGCCGTCATCGTCATGGCGCTGGGAACTTTGCTGTTCCAGCTCTGTCCGGAGCTGATACTGAAGATGTTCGACGCTTCATCGGACATGCTGGCGATAGGAGTACCGGCTCTGAGACTGATAAGTATATGCTTCATTCCGGCAGCTTTCGGCATAATCACGGGAACTCTGTTCCAGGGAACAGGGCACGGCATGCTCAGCCTGTACGGCTCATTGATAAGACAGCTTCTGGGAATACTTCCGCTGGCGTATATACTCATAAGGATAGGCGGAGTTACGCTGTCATGGCTTGCTTTCCCTCTGGCGGAAATTCTGGGAATCCTGTACAGCGCCATATGTCTGAGACTGTTGTATAAGAGGGAACTGTCGAAGCTGTAGAGAATTCATATAATAGAAAAGCAAAACGCGTCTCGATCTTGCCCGGGCGGCAGAGGGAAGGACGCGTTTTTATATGCAATTATTTTGAATATAAATTATTCTTATGCTTTTTCCTCCGCTTTCTGCGCTTTCTTCGACGGCGCGAATCCATCTCGACAAGGTCAAATATAAGGGGATCTCTGATGAGATGGGACAATACGGTGTATGTCGCTCTGACAAAGTCGTCGTTCAGCGGTATTTCTTCGTCTATGAGAGGACAGCTGTAAGGGAGATCCTCGTCATTGTATATGAGGGTGAGAATACCGTCCTCAGTTATGTGAGGCGTAAGGGGAAAAGTCCTGCACTGAAAGGGTCTCATTCCGCGGGGGCAATGAGGAGGTGTTTTGCAGCGCACGAAATATAGATTTCCCTGCCATGAATCGGGAAAATCATAGTCCTCGGCTCTTTCCACCGTCCATGAGAGCCAGCTGCAGTTTGGATCGTGGATTTTTTCCTCTCCCGGATGGAGGTATATACCCATCATCTCATCGCTGTAGTCGCCACTGACAGTGCAGCACGACGCACCGCAGAGTTTGCCGCAGTCATAGTTTATGGGAGATACTCTGTCAAGGAGTCTGTATATCGCTTTCCATTTTCTCTCAGTAATGATCGTCTTCATGATCATATTATATATCTATATGGCAAAACTGGCAAATGCCAGCAAAACCTTGACAAAACATTAGCGGAATATGAACGCTTAATCTTCACATTATGGTGCTAAAATATATTATCAATAATTTACGAGGTAAAATAATGAGACTTGGAATTGATGTAGGATCGACTACCGTTAAGTTGGTTTTGCTTGATGAAAACGACAATATAATATATCAGCGCTACGAAAGGCACATGTCCAGCGTATTCGACAAGGTAAAAGAGCTTCTGCAGGATCTGCATGATACTGAGGGCAACATAAATGTCAGATGCGTCATCACAGGCTCGGGGGGCCTGGCCTTATCTGAAAAAGTTCAGACTAAATTTGAACAGGAAGTGGTAACATGCTCTCTGGCCATAGAAAGGCTCATTCCGCAGACGGATGTGGCTATAGAACTGGGCGGAGAGGACGCTAAGATAACTTTTTTCGGCAGTGCGGTCGAGCAGAGGATGAACGGCACCTGCGCGGGAGGTACAGGCGCTTTTATAGACCAGATGGCCATACTTTTAAATACCGACGGCGACGGACTCAACGAGGCTGCTAAAGATTATAAGGTAATATACCCGATAGCGGCAAGATGCGGAGTGTTCGCCAAGACGGATATACAGCCGCTGATAAACGAGGGAGCGCCGGTAGAAAACCTGGCGGCTTCGATCTTCCAGGCAGTGGTCAACCAGACCATCAGCGGCCTTGCCTGCGGACGGCGCATCAAAGGCAATGTAGCTTTCCTCGGAGGCCCGCTTACATATATGTCTGAACTGAGAAAACGCTTTATAGAGACTCTCGGCCTTTCAAAGGATCAGGTCATCTTCCCGGAAAACTCCAAATACTTCGTCGCCATGGGAGCTGCTTTCATGGCGGACAAGTGCGAAGAAATCCATCTTGACACGCTCATCGAGAGGATAAGCGGCGTGGATAAGGAAACAATTTCTTCAGCGAAGCGAGTAGAACCGCTTTTCAGCGACGAAAAAGAATATGAAGAATTCAAGGAAAGACATGACAGGGCAAAGATAAAGAGGGCGGATATAAAAGAGGCTGAGGGACCACTGTTCTTGGGCATAGACGCAGGCTCGACCACCACCAAGGCGGCGGTGATAGACAGCGAAAAACGGCTTTTATACAGCTTTTATATGGGCAATGAGGGTAATCCTCTTGAAACAACCAGAGAAATGCTCAAGGAGGTCTACAGCCTCATGCCTGAAAAAGCATATATAGGAAATACTACGGTCACAGGATACGGCGAGGGTCTGATAAAGGCAGGCTTCAGCGCAGATTACGGCCTCATCGAGACTATGGCCCATTATAAAGCTGCTGAGGAATTTCAGCCGGGAGTGGACTTTATCCTCGACATAGGCGGCCAGGATATGAAGTGCATGCGCATAAAAGATCATGCCATCTATAATATAATGCTCAATGAAGCATGTTCTTCAGGCTGCGGCTCTTTCATAGAGACTTACGCCAAATCGGTGGATATGAAGGTGGAGGACTTCGCCAAGATAGGCATTCAGTCCAAGAATCCTGTGGACCTGGGAACCCGCTGCACGGTGTTCATGAACTCTATGGTCAAGCAGGCGCAGAAAGAGGGGGCGGATATAAGCGATATAGCCGCCGGACTTTCCTATTCCGTCATAAAGAACGCCCTCTACAAAGTGATAAAGCTGCGCAACCCTGACGAAGCCGGAGAAAAAATCGTGGTTCAGGGCGGAACTTTCTATAATGAATCGGTGCTCAGAGCCATAGAAAAAGTTCTGGGCAGGGAAGTCATAAGACCTGACATAGCAGGAATCATGGGAGCCTACGGCTGCGCCCTCAATTCGATGGCAAACTGGCAGGAGGATCATGTCTCTACTGTGGCGAAGGCAGAAGAACTGGATTCTTTCAAAGCCGGAACGACCAACGTGAGATGCGGCGGCTGTGAAAACAAATGCATGCTGACAATAACTAAGTTTGCCGACGGCACAAAGTACTACACCGGCAACAGATGCGAAAAGGGAGCAGGTAAGGCCGATTATCACAGCGATCTGCCCGATATCTACGAATACAAGCTGCAAAGGCTTTTCAGCTATGAGCCCCTTCCGGAAGAAGAAGCCAGGAGAGGCCATGTGGCGCTGCCTAGAGTGCTGAACATGTACGAGAACTATCCGTTCTGGTTCACCTTCTTCACCAAGCTAGGCTTCAGAGTCGTTCTTTCCCCTGATTCATCAAAGGAAATATACGAAAGGGGCATAGATACCATTTCCTCCGACACCGCCTGCTATCCGGCCAAACTGGTTCACGGCCATATCAAGGCACTCGTGGAAGCAGGAGAAAAGTGGATATTCTATCCTTGCGTCAACTACGAACAGCAGGAAGACGAAAGCGCGCAGAACCATTACAACTGCCCTATAGTGGCCACTTATCCGGAAGTGATAGCCAATAATATGAACGAGGTATTTGAGGAAGCGGGAGTCACCTTTACCCATCCTTTCGTTCCGTATGACAACGATAAGCGCCTCGTAAAGCGAATGACGGAAATCCTGGCGGATAAGAATATTTCGGAGAGCGAGATAAGACAGGCCATAATTGAGGCTCGCAGCGAAGAACTGAAGTTTAAAGAGGACGTGGCGAGAGAGGGAGAAAAGGCTCTCGAATACATAAGGAAGCACAACAAGAAAGCGATAATCCTTTCCGGCAGACCTTATCACCTCGATAAGGAAATCAACCACGGAATGAACAAGCTGATAACTTCTTACGATATCGCCGTACTGTCGGAAGACTCGGTATGCCATCTGGGAAATCTGCCTAGACCTATAAGGGTACTGGATCAGTGGACGTACCATTCCAGACTGTATAAAGCCGCCGACTTCGCCGGAACGAGAGACGACGTGGAGCTGGTTCAGCTCAACTCTTTCGGCTGCGGTGTGGACGCAGTGACCACAGATCAGGTGGAGGAAATCCTTGAAAACAATAATAAGCTTTACACTGTTCTCAAAATAGATGAGGGGACCAATTTAGGCGCAGCCAGGATAAGGATACGTTCTCTCAAAGCCGCCATGGAGGAGAGGAGCAAAAACAATATCCGCGCCAATCATAATCCTAAGCCTTTCGAGAGGAAATACTTTACAAAGGAGATGAAAGAGGAATATACGATTCTCATTCCGCAGATGTCTCCTATACATTTCCATTATCTTGAAGTAGCTATGAAGCAGAGCGGCTATAAAGCTGTTCTCGTTCCCCATGTGGATAAGAAATCCATCGACGAGGGGCTGAAATATATCAACAACGATGCCTGCTATCCTACGCTGGTCACATTGGGCAATATGATAAGCACTCTCAAATCAGGCAAATATGATTTAGACAGGACTGCCGTCATAATGTCGCAGACGGGAGGAGGCTGCAGAGCCAGCAACTATATTGCGCTGCTGAGAAAAGCCCTCAAAGATCTTGGCATGGAGCAGATACCTGTCATATCTTTCAGCATGGCAGGACTGGAATCCAATCCTGGTTTCAAGATAGGCGTTTCCATGGGTAAAAAGCTCATCATAGCAGCTCTCTACGGTGACCTTTTCCAGAGAGTTCTCTATGCGACGAGACCTTACGAAGAAGTTCCCGGCTCGGCTGAAGCGCTGATGAAGAAGTACGAGGAAGCCATCTTCCAAAACTGCAGGGACGGTAAGATTTCAACCTTTAAAAAGCTCGTTAAGCAGATAGTGGAGGATTACGATAATCTGCCGCTCAAAGACATAAAGAAGCCTAAAGTCGGCGTAGTCGGCGAGATCCTGGTAAAATACCATCCTGATGCCAACAACAATATAGTCGATATAATCGAGAAAGAGGGCGGAGAAGCCGTCGTCCTCGATCTGATAGATTTCTTCCTCTACGGAATGTACAGCAAGAAATTCAATTACGAAAAATTGTCGGGCTCATACAAGACATACAAGCTTAATCAGTTCGGCATAAGCCTGATAGAGTGGTTCAGAAAGCCTCTGAGAAAAGCTCTCAGAGAGAGCAAGCGGTTTGAGGAACCGTCCCATATTGAGCACACGGCGGCGGAAGCTTCGGAGATAGCTTCTATCGGCAATCAATGCGGCGAGGGGTGGCTGCTTACAGGAGAGATGATAGAGCTGATAAAAGGCGGGGCAACCAACATAGCCTGTCTGCAGCCTTTCGCCTGTCTGCCTAACCACGTTACCGGCAAAGGCATGCTTAAAGCTCTGAGGGAACGCTTCCCTAAAGCCAATATAGTGGCCATAGACTATGATCCGGGTGCCAGCGACACCAATCAGCTCAACAGAATAAAGCTGATGATGTCCGCAGCCCACAGAAACATGGAAAGCGAAGCAAGCCGGCAAAACGCAGAGGCTTGGCAGGAAGCAGGCAAAGCAGATAAATCCGCAGCTGCTGCGAATGATGAATTTGCAGAACCGAAAAAGTTCAAGCTGCCGGAACAGCCGCGCAGTCAAGAACATCAGCAGACACGAGAAAATGTCAAGCAGAGTCTGGATAAAAAACGCGTCCGTAAAAAAGAACGCGAGGTAAGCTGAAACGTGCGCTGATAGGCGCAATGCAAAAATAAACCTCCGGGGAGCCAATTGGCTCTTCGGAGGTTTTGTTTAGAAGAACTTTTTCAGAGAGACAGCATCAGCACTGCACAAGTCCCACGATCAAATATCCTGCGGCGGTAAGCACTGCGCCGCTCACGCCTCCGATTATTATATCAAAAAGCCCCAGCTGTTCTTTGGCAGCGCTCAGCATAAAAGCAAAGCAAATTACGATTGCAAGCGAACACATCGACTTGGCGCCGTCGAAAAAATACCTCATGAAATCCGCTAAGGTCATTATACGTCCGCCTATGTACATCACGGCCTGAACAGCGATCGCGGCCAGCAGGCCGTGAATCAGATCGTTGTCAAATATTAGTACAAATGCTATCAATACGATTATAGGGATAAGGGCATCGGCGGCATTAGGAGAAGCAGTAAAAGAAGTCGTTAATGACACTCCTTCACAAGGCTCGAGAGAGAGCAACATAAACATTCGTTTTGAGAGAAGAGAAAGCATCAAAAGTAAAACATTAACTTTGATCTTATGCATACTATTTGGATATATAGGCGCACACAGATATTATGTAGGCAAAATCGGAAGCGGAATTTTGTATACGTTTACTATAGGTGTTTTCTTGATAGGATGGATAGCGGACATAATAAGCATAGCCAGCGGTTCGTTTACGGACAGTCTGGGAGAACCGATTAGAAGATAGAAGGGTTATATATAGAAGGGTTGTATATAATATGGGAATTTTCGATGTTGTAAAAGACCAATTTCTCGACGTCATAGAATTTGAAGATACGTCTAACAAACTTATCGTATCTAAATTTCAAAGAGAAAGCGGCAATGACGAACTTAAACAAGGCTCAAAAGTGATCGTTAGAGAAAGCCAGTGTGCAGTTTTTCTAAAAGGCGGACAGCTGGCAGATATTCTGCCTCCCGGTACATATTCACTTAATACAGACAACATGCCTGTGCTGTCCACACTCAAAGCCTTTCCGACTCTGTTCATTTTTCCTGTGATTGCCGACCTGTATTTTGTAAGCACGAGACAGTTCATAGGCAATAAATGGGCGACTAAAACGCCTATAATGAAGCGCGATAAGGCCATGAATATGTTAAGAATACGTTCATTCGGAAATTTTTCTTTCAGGATCGTCGACGTGGCGTCGTTTATGAGAGAAATCTTTGGTACAAAAGGTATCGTAATGACATACGATATTGTTTCTTATCTGTCATCTCTGGTCACTGAAACATTTGCGGCCGTGATTGGAGAAACAGAAAAATCGGTGCTTGATCTTGCCACGGGGTATACGGAACTTGGCGATGTGCTTCAGGCCAAGCTCAACCAGCAGGTTGATGAAATAGGAGTTGAATTCAGCGACATAGTTGTAGAGAGTATTTCTCTGCCGGAGGAAGTGGAGAAACTGAATGATGAGCAGTCGGGTATAGGCATGGCAAAACAAGATATGCAGTCCTTTATGCATTATCAGACTGCGAGAGCCATGAGAGATGCTTCCCAGCAGGAGGGTGGATTGGCCGGTCTTGGCGCTGGAATGGCTCTGGGAAACACTATGGCGCAGAACATACAGGGAGCAGCCGGAACAACAGGTTTAGGCGCAGGAACTGCCGCAGGATCATCAGGCGGGCAAGGCGCGGCAAGCAAGGCAGACCAGTGAAGAGAGTTGAAAGCACTTCTCGACGAAGGTATCCTCACCCAGGAAGAATTTGATGCAGAAAAGAAACTGATACTTGGTAAAAAGTAAAGAATTGGAGAACTGTGCTGCTGCGGCTTGACTTCGCTCAGTATTGCTTTGCTTTTCGAAAAAGTTTCATTTTCGAAAAATTGTCCAATTATCTTGAATCGCCGGACTCATAGTGATATAATATGACCGAAAAAATTAACTACAGTTAGGAGGTGTCTCCATGGGAAGACACGGTACGATTGCCGGAAGAAAAGCGGCACAGGACTCTAAAAGAGCGGCGATGTTCACAAAATATGCCAGAATTATAACTGTCGCGGCTAAGGACGGAGGAGATCCTGAATATAATTCAGCATTGAGATTGGCAATAGAGAAGGCCAAGGCCATTTCCATGCCTAACGATAATATCACCAGAGCTATAAAAAAAGGAACCGGTGAACTGGCAGGCGAAACGTATGAAGAACTCAGATTCGAAGGTTACGGCGTAGCGGGAGTCGCTGTTATCGTAGAAGCTCTTACTGACAACACCAACAGAACGACTTCATCGGTAAGATCCACTTTCGACAAGTACGGTGGCAATCTCGGTTCTCCGGGATGCGTTTCATATATGTTCTCGAGAAAAGGTATCATCCTTATTGAAAAAACCGATGACATAGACGAAGACGCTCTGCTCGAAGTAGCTTTGGAAGCAGGCGCTGACGATATGACTGTCGGCGAGGACAGCTTTGAAATAGTGACCGACCCATCTGTACATACTGAAGTGCATCACGCACTGACGGAAGCCGGATATGAGATCGCCGAATCAGATGTGGAACAGGTACCTTCAGTCGAGTCGACGCCGACCGATCCTCACGACATCAAAATGCTTTCAAAGATGATAGAAACTCTTGAAGACAACGACGACGTACAGAAAGTATATACAAATTGTTCCATTGACTTATACGGGGAATAATTAAAAAGATTTGTGCTTATAATTAGAGTATTCCTGGGTTATTCGTCAGGGAATCATAATTGAACCTACATTTATGCATTGGGAACTCGGAGTTTTCGACGCGTTATGTCATGCCCCCTCGTTCAGGGGAAGACAGAGGCCAGAAACAGAGTACCCACCTATCTTGAGATAGGGCATCAATTATCTCCCTGACGGTACCCCGGGGCTTAATTCCAACAGCCGCGGGCTGTTGGTTTTTTAAAATAGATTCACCGTGTCAAGCCTTAAAGAGGCGCAAAGATATAAAAGCTAAAAACTGCAAAGGAAAAATAATAATCATGAATCATCTCACACCAACTGAAATAGCACAGACTATGACACAGATAGGAGTATCTAAATCCGAAAGTTCAATTAGGAAGCTTTTGGTAATGGGAGTCATGGCGGGGGCATATATAGCTTTCGCCGGAGCGGCTTCAACCATGGGAGCTTTTAATCTTCTATTCGAAGCTGACACCTACGGCCTGGGGAAAATACTCTGCGGAGCCATATTCACAGGAGGCCTGGTCATAGTAACTCTGGCAGGAGCAGAACTTTTTACGGGGAATTGCCTCATAACCCTTTCCGTAATAAAGAAAAAAACCACAGCAGCAAAAATGTTCAGAAACTGGGTGGTCGTTTACATAGCAAATTTCGCAGGCAGCGTCCTGGTCGCCTGGCTCGTATATAACTCAGGCATTTTGAATTCCGGAGGCGGATATCTCGGCGCCATGACCGTCAAGATAGCGGCGCAGAAAGTCAACATGACATTTTTTAGCTGTTTCGCCTCAGGCGTTCTGTGCAACTGGCTGGTCTGCCTCGCTGTATGGTCGGCAGCAGGCGCAAAAACTACTGCAGGTAAAGTGCTCGCGGTATTTTTCCCTATATGGATGTTCGCCACCTGCGGATTTGAACACAGCGTGGCCAACATGTACTTCATCCCGGCAGGCATACTGGCTTCAGCCAATGAAGCTTTCACGACGGTTTCGGGAGCGGCAGGCGAAGCTCTGGCAAACCTTAACTGGGCAGGGATGTTCGCTGAAAACCTGCTTCCGGTGACTTTAGGCAACATAGCCGGAGGGGTCATCTTTGTCGCCGTAGGATACTGGCTGGCGCTCAAGGAGGGCAGGTAATTTTAGATGCAGGGGACAGCGGATAAATCTGAAGGAGAGAAGAACAGATGGGCCTGATAGATTACACAGGAAAGCTTAATACACACGAAGACTGTCTAAAAGTAATCGAAAAGCTGGAAAAGGTCTGCCAGTACGTCGAAATCGTCGTAATTGATGAAAGGGAGACCGATGAACTTGTAGAACGCTTTAAGAGAATATGAAACGTTCTGCAAATATTTTTTCAGCGATGAAGAGATCGAAGAGATAGAAATTACAGAAAAAGAGCTGGAATCAAAATTATCCTATTACATGGTAACTCTTGGCGGTGATACAAAACCGAATTTCAATTTATGTATT
>OLRF01000538.1_pt1 | contig 48392 bp, 30 predicted proteins | sample 1672061 | NCBI WGS metagenome assembly OLRF01 (sample SAMEA3136641, study PRJEB25190) | human gut metagenome | reverse complement strand
TGCATGTGTTAGGCACGCCGCCAGCGTTCATCCTGAGCCAGGATCAAACTCTCTAAAATTTGTATCATATCCGCCGAAGCGGCTACAATCAATTTCAGAGCTTGTTCTGCTCTTATCTTACCAAGAAACTTTCGTTTCCCGGAATTACTTTGTTGCGTCTTTTCAGACGCGAATCTCAGGGTTCCTTGTTTCTTTCGTTGTTTAATTTTCAAGGTACTCGGCACTTTTCTTTCCGTCCGGCTCTCACTTTCGTTTGACCCGTCCCTCAAGTGCTCGACTATAATAACACAACCGGAGGGACTTGTCAACACTAATTTTCAAAAAATTTCAGATTTTTTTCATTTTATTTGACGCGACCCCGATATCAAAGATGCCTGCGCGGACACAGAGAACCGCACAGGCATTGATATACAACGGTTTCAGGCTTTCGCGGGCTCTGCCGCTTTCACTGCGCTGTCGAAAAATCCGACGAGATCGCGGAAATATTCGTCGCGGCACTTCTCGTTGTGCAGTTCATGACGGGCATCTTTATATATATGTATCTCGGCATTTAGTCCGGCTTTCTGATAGCGACGCAGGAGCTTCTTTGCCTTTGACGACTTCGTGCCGCCGATGGGATCCATGTCGCCGCTGAATATGCCGATTCGGACATCGTGGCTTATTTTCGCGATGTTTTCTTTTTTATATATCCTGCCGAACGCCTTTATCATGTTCCAATCGAAGTTGACACTGATATCTATTCCCGCCATCGGGTCATCGATAAACACCTGACGGCGCGCGACATCGCTCGTCACCCACTGGCTCGGACCTTTTTCGCCCTTATAGCGCGCATCGAAAATCATATCGCTGACTGGGTTGACGAACTTCGGGCACCAGTCCTTTGCGAACAGCTCGAGCGGCCAGAGCAGAGCGAGAGCCGCCTGCGCGCCGTCCATATCGGCGGTTCCGCAGAGCGCGACTGCCTTGACGTCAGTCCCCTGCTGGAGAAAATCCTGCGCCAAGAAGCTGCCGTAGCTGTGACCCATAAGCACCTGCGGGAGATGGTAGCGATCCTTGAGCCAATTATAGAAGAAGACAAGGTCTTTGACTGTTTTCTTCTCAATATCGCCGGGATGCCTGCCGCGGTTTTCATCGGTCTCGGTGTTTCCGTGGGCACGGTGATCGTCGGCAAAGACTATATAGCCGTGCTCATTGAACATCTGCGCTGTTTCATGATATCTGCCGGCATATTCACACATTCCGTGGGATATCTGGACAACGCCCTTGGGATTCTCAACGTCATCCCAGAGATAGCAATGTATCGGGGTCGAATCGAAGCTTCGGATATCCAGCTGCTGCATAAAATTATCTCCTTTGTGTTTTTGACCAAATTATACCAATTGAAAATGTCGGTGTCAATAAAACGGAATGCAAAAAGAATATACCCGCTCTCAAAAAGGGCGGATATATACATATATAGTTATTTTATGTTCATCCAGACTCTCATATCGCTCTCGCCTCGATTGGCAAAGGCGAAATACGGAATGAGTCTTATGCGCGTAGGTTCATATTTTATCTCATCCGCCGGGGCATACAGAGCACCCGCTCCGAGCTTTCTTGTTCCGTCAACATCGAGCGCGGGAATGCCGAATCCGAGATCGACGAGCTCAGCATTGAGTTCCGGAGAAACGGCGAGCGAGAATATGTCGCCATTATCTACTCCCTCGGCGCAGTAGACGACGGGGCCGCGCATGACGGCGACCTTGCCCGAGTCTTCATGCACTGACGGGTCGGCGGAGATAATGACCGGAGACATATCGAAGTCCAGCTCTATCTTAGCGCCGTCCTCGCAGTCAAAGAACAGATAGCCGCCGTTGATGCCGAGATTTTCGGCTCTCTCGGCTCCCGCCGAGCAGTCACGGCACCATGAGGGTATTCTGACGGCAAGCTTAACGGGCGCGCCGCTGACGCGTATTGTCACCGAACCGTCGGACGGGTAGTCCGTCGACTGGGAGATATGCGCCGTGCCGCCGTTTATCGCGACATCCGTATCGCTCTCCATGAACTGATGGACATAGACGGTGTCGCTGTCATATGAATATATATACTTTCCGATGCTCTCGACAAAGCGGGTGACGTTCGGCGGACAGCAGGAGCAATCGAACACCTCGACGCGCTGGGTTATCGGCAGGCGCACTTCATTGCCGCGCCAATATTTTATCCTGCGGTTCAGAAGATCTATAGACAGCGGATTTTCATAGAAGAAGCTCTTTCCGTCGAGCGAAGTGCCAGAGAGGAATCCGTTATAGATGACCCGCTCCACGATATCGGCATAGCGCGAATCGACGGCGGTCAGCGACATACGCTGGGCGAACATCGCAAGAGATATAGCGGCGCAGGTCTCAGCATAGGCGGTCTCGTTGGGCAGGTCGCCGTCAACGGTGAACGCTTCACCGATGCGGGTCGATCCGATGCCGCCCGTGATATACATACGGTGCTCCGTCATGTTTTCAAAAATTCTGTTTGCCGCCGCGAGCAATTCTTCATCACCGCATTCGTAGGCGATATCTGCCATCGCGCTGTAGAGATAGCAGGCTCTGACGCTGTGACCGACCGCTTCGCTCTGGTCGCGCAGGGGGATTCTGTCCTGGAGATAATCCTCGGACGCAAATCCGCTCGCCTCTCCCCTGTCTTTTTCATTGTTGCCGCGCTTATCTATAAAGAAACGGCTGAGATCGAGCCAGCGCTTTTCGCCCGTGCAGCGATAGAGGCGCACGAGGGCGAGCTCTATCTCGGGATGCCCGGGAGTCGTGAAAGCTGCGGAATCGTCTCTGCGGAAAACATCATCTATAAATCCGGCATAGCGGCACATCAGATCAAGGAATCTGCGCTTGCCTGTCGCTTCGTAGTAGGCTACCGCCGCTTCGATAAGATGTCCGGCGCAGTATAATTCGTGGTGGTCGCGGTCGGTGAAGCGTTTGCCCGGCTCGACAACGGTATACCAGACATTGAAATATCCGTCGGGGGTCATGTTCCTCTCGATGCGGTCGATAAGATCCTCGACATAGCTTTCAAGCTGCTTGTCATTCTTTCTTTCAAGCACATATGCCGCCGCTTCCATCCACTTCGCCGCATCGGAATCGTAGAAGAAATGCGGGCGGTCGGGCTCGCCCTGCTTCCACTCGCAGCTGAGTGCGGAAAATCTGCCGGTGTCCTCAAATCTGCGTCGCACGCTGTCGAGCGTCACAGACTCGTTGAGCGCAATGCGGTCCTTCCAGAATCCGCCTGTGATATTCACTTTGTCAAACGGTATCGGGTGCTGTTTGTTCATATAATAGTCCTTTCGCGGGATAAAATTTTCAAAAGCCAATATGATTTTCTCGGCTCAACAAGAATACCACAAAATAGTCAAAATTGGTAGGACATTTAAAAAAAATTATGAACAAATCCGCCAACGGATTGAAGATTCATGAAAAATATGCTAATATATCCGTGCTTATAATTTGCACTACTGCGCTTTTGAGGAGGTACTCTTATATGGAGTATAAGCTAAACACAACAAATTACCGCGACTTCAAGGTCATTGAGGACAACAAGCTCGCGGGAAGAGCATATTTTATACCGTATTCAAAAAAGGAGAAGCTGTGCGCCGTCGATTTCAAACATGAGCGCACGGACTCCGACCTTGTCGAGGTTCTCTCCGGCGAGTGGGATTTCAAATATTACAACGATATCTCGCTCATTCCCGAAGTGTTCGATGCATCAGGCGTTGAGTTCAACAAGATACATGTTCCCTCGACATGGCAGCGCACCGGCTACGAACCGCCGGTCTATCTCAACTGCCCCTATGAGTTCGACCTGCCCAACCCGAACGTGCCCGAGCATATGTCCGCCGGAATCTACCGCAAGACTTTCGAAGTGACAAATTCCGACGATGTTCATATTCTGAGCTTTCTCGGCGTTGTTCCGTGCGTTGACCTCTACGTCAACGGAATATATGTCGGCTACAGCGAGGGCGCGCACAATTCGGCGGAGTTCGACATCTCGGAATTTATATACGAGGGCACGAACGAGCTGCTCGCGGTCGTTCACAAATGGTGCTCCGGCACTTATCTCGAATGTCAGGACATGTTCCGTGAGAACGGAATATTCCGCGATGTGCTTCTCTACAGGCTTCCGGCAGTCTACATAAATGATTACTATATCCGCCCGCGCAAGGCAGACGGAAAATGGACGATGGATGTCGAAATCACGCTCGAAGGCAAGCTCAACGGCTGCGAAGTCGGGCTCTCACTCGAAAAGGACGGCAAGGTTATCGCCGGAGAGGCTGTAAAGGCAGAACGCCTTACATACATGACATTCGATAATCTCGATGTCACCGAGTGGAACGCGGAGATCCCGACCGTCTACAACGCTTATATAACACTGTACAAGAACGGCGAAGAGCTCATGACGCTCAGAAACATCACGGGCTTCAAAACAGTGGAGATAAAGGGCAACACCTTTACATTCAACGGACAGGTCATCAAGTTCAAGGGCGTCAATCATCACGACACAAACGGCAAAACCGGCTATGTCATGACTTTTGACGACTATGAAAAAGATGTAAAACTCATCAAAGAGTATAACGGCAACGCAATACGCACCTCGCACTATCCCCCCGATCCATGTCTGATAGCTCTTGCCGACACATACGGTCTTTATATAGTCGACGAGGCGGATATCGAAACTCACGGCGCATTTTTCGCTCCGCACAATGATATAAACAAGATAAGCCACGATCTCAAGTGGGCTCCGAGATATCTCGACAGAGTCAAGAGAATGTATTACCGCGACAGGAGCCACCCGTGCATCACGATGTGGTCGCTCGGCAACGAGGCGGGCGGCTATGCCTGCCAGGATGTCTGCTACGACTATCTGCACGAGACCTGCCCGGAGATACCCACTCACTACGAGGGTGTTATCCACACAAAGCGCAAGGCTTACGATGTGGTCTCCGACATGTACCCGACACACGCGCAGGTTGAGCGCGTCGGCATGGGCACACAGAGGGGTAAATGGTACAAGACGAAACCCTACTTCCTTTGCGAATATGTCCACGCGATGGGCTTCGGCCCCGGCGCGATGGAGGAATACTGGGACAGTTTCTATAAATACGACAATCTCATGGGCGGCTGCATCTGGGAATGGGCAGATCACGCGGTATATCACGCAGATGGTCCGTATGAATACACCTACGGCGGCGACCACGGTGAGAAGAAACACGACGGCAACTTCTGCGTTGACGGTCTTGTTCATCCCGACCGCACGCCTTCGAGCGGCGCGCTTGAGATGCAGGCGGTCTATCGCCCCGTCAGAGCAAAATACAACCGCGACGGCAGCTTCACTTTTACGAACACAAACCGCTTCCGCAGTTCGGGATATATCACAATCGTCCGCTCGATGACTGTTGACGGCATTGAGGGCGAAGAGAGGGAGCGTTTCTCGCTCGACATTGCGCCCTGCAAGAGCGAAAAGGTGACATTCAAAACAAAGATCCCCGTCGGCTGCGACTGCCGCATGAACTTTGAATATTTCGACGGCGACGCTTTCATCGCACGCGAGCAGGTTATAATAAAGAAAGAGCACAAGAAAGTCGCTCTGCCGACCGGCAGCAAATTAGAATGCAAAGAGGGCAGAAACTCCGCAAAAGTCAGCTTTGACGGCGGCTCGGTGAAATTCGACCTCAAGGCCGGCGAGATAGCGTCCTACAAGCTCGGTGAAAAAGAACTCATTAACCAATCCCCCGCCTCGCACAAGGGCTTCATCCCGAACATCTTCCGCGCGATGCTCGACAACGACAGAGTTATCATTGCAAAGTGGGAACAGGCCGGATATGACGACATAAAAGCTATTCCGCATTCAGTGAACTTCTCCTCGGCCAAGCACTCGGCGAAATTCACCGTTGACTTCAACCTCCGCTCGAAGAAAGGCGTTGTTGCAAAGGTCAATCTTAAATACACTGTTGACGCCGCAGGATGCATAAAAGTCGAGGCGGTATTCAACTCGAAATCCCAGCAGAGAGCCGCTGCAGCTCTGCCGCGCTTCGGTCTCGTGTTTGAGATGCCGATGAGTTTTGAGAACATCGAATATCTCGGCTACGGTCCCGGTGAAAACATGATCGATTTCAGAGAGCACACGACATTCGGCACATACAGGACCACGGTCAACGATATGGATGAGTTCTATATCAAGCCGCAGGATTACGGAGTGCGCACAGGCGTTCGCAAGCTCAGCATCACGGATGCCGACGGCGTCGGACTGATGATCTGCAACCCTGACAGAGATCTCAGCTTCACAGCGAGGCACTTCACGCAGGCTCTGATGCAGCGCTCGATGCACCGCGACGACCTCCACTCCGAGAACACGACGGCAATTGACATCGACGGCTTCCTCAGAGGCACGGGCACCGGCAGCTGCGGTCCCGATGTTCTCCCGCAGTACACAGTTGACGGACGCAAGGAGCTTGCATACAGCTTCGTTATCGTCCCGATAAAGTAACAAACAAGCATTTATAAAGCATTGAATCCTACTCACAGTTTTTGTGGGTAGGATTTTTTAGTTGGGAGTCGGCGCGTAATTGATAGGGGTTGTGGGGGGAAAACCGCCGTCAGTCAAACATTTTTATATTTTAAATTAGCAGAATCATGCAGAGGGCGAATGATATCTGCCTACGGTTTATGCAGTGACTACAGCAGGCGAGCTAAGTTCGCCTCTACAAGGGGATTGCGGAAAGCTTTGCTTTGTAGGGGTCGGCGACTCGACGACCCTTTGACGCGTTAGCGTCACCGAAAATCTATTCATTTCGCCCGTGTAGTGTAATACGCTCTCTGCTTGAGACTTGCCCCCTGTGCCGCCTGCGACGGCAGCGGTGCGTCGAGTCGCCGCACCCTACAAAGGGGACATCGAGAAACAAAACAGTCTATGCAAAAGGGCAAATCTGCGCAACGTCCCCTCAGTCTCGGCTTCGCCGAGTCGGCTCCCCTACAGGGGGAGTCATAATCGGTCGGTTGTGTACTCTGCAACTCCAAAATTGCACATTTCTTTTTCAAGCTCTCAACACAACCGCATGGCTTCTGCGGGATATAAGAAAATCGGCTGTCGGGTTTTACTCGGCAGCCGATTGATTTTTTTGCTTTTTACTTCTTCATTTGCTCGCGCAGGTGGTTTGAAAGCAGAGCGAGCGACGACGCCATGTTCTCATTCTGGACAAGTATACCGTCGGGCACAACAAGATGCACCGGAGCAAAGTTCCAAATGGCGCGGATGCCGCTGTTCACGAGCAGATCGCATATCTCCTGCGCGCTCGATGCGGGGACGGTGATGATGCCTATATGCACATTCACTTTGCGGCAGAAGCTGCCGAGCTGGGCTATCGGGAATACCGTCTTGCCCTGGAATTCGGTCGGCTCTTCGCAGAGATCGAACGCGGCGATTATATTGAGCCCGTAAGCCTTGAAACCGCTATAGTTGAGCAGCGCCTTGCCGAGGCTGCCGGCGCCGACTATCACGGCGTTATCAATATCGTTATAGCCGAGGAAGGCTTCAAGCTCCGCGATAAGATCCTTGACATTGTAACCGACCTTCGGCTTGCCGGATGAGCTAACGCTCGCGAGATCCTTGCGCACCTGAACATCATTGAGCTGAAGCGCTTCGGCGATAGTTGTAGCGGATATATTTTTCGGTGCATCCTCCGGAAGCCCCTGGATATAGCTCAGGTACATCGGCAGTCTCTGAAGAGTGTGTTTCGAGATATTCGGAGTCATAAAAATTTCACCAACCTGAAAATTATACTTGTACTGCAACTATTGTATCATATTTTTTCAGATAGTTCAAGTAAACTTAGGGGCAAAAAAATCGGGGGAGCCGCCCGAAAGCGACTCCCCTTCTCACCTGCCTTTTGAGCAGGATTTCAGTTTTTATTCACAGTCTTAGACCGTGAAAGCAAAGTCGGTAGTATCCCAGACCTGCTTGCCGTTGGCCATATACTTCGCAGTTGCGGTGTAATCGCCTTCGGTGAGCTTAACATTGATGGTCCAGATCTCGCCGTCGCCGTTAGAAGCGATGGAAACACCTATGTCATCTCTGTCATAAGTCCTGGTAGCACCCGAAGCATAGGTTATTCTAACCTTCTTGGCAGTACCGTTGACAGTGACTGCGACAGAATCAGCAGAAACACTAACTGCAGTAACGCTGACAACCTTTATGGGCTTGGAAGTGATAACTACATCAAATTCAAAGCCGTCAGTCCAGGTCTTGCCATACTTAGCCTTTGCAAGATGTTTACCTTCGGGGATGCTGAGTTTGACGGTCCAGATCTCATAAGCAAGGTCGGCACTGTTAGCGCTGACTTCGTTGCCCTGTGCATCGTAAGACTTGATAGAAACTCTCGGATCGATCCTTATGAATGTGGTTGTTCCACCCTCTCCATAAGCAATCTGGATCTTGCTGGCCTTGCCGTCGACCTTGAATGAGTACTGCTGCTTACCGCCGTAATTCGGGGTGTCGTAGGTTACGTCAACAACTCCCTTAGGCGCGGGTTTGACATCATAAACAACAGTAAATTCATGATCTCCGGTCCATACCTTGCCGTACTTTGCTCTGGCAACATGCTTGCCTTCAGCAATGTTAAGTTTTACAGTCCAAATCTCATAAGCAAGATTTGCACTCTTAGCATCGACTTCGTTACCCTGTGCATCGTAGGACTTGATAGATACTCTCAGATCATACCTTGCACGAGTGGTAGTTCCGCCATTTTCATAGGCAATCTGGATCTTGTCAGCCTTGCCGGAAACCCTGACGAAATATTCCTGCTTGCCACCGTAGTTCGGGGTGTTGTAGGTTACATCAAGGACACCATCAGAAACAGGCTCGGAGGGCTTGGTATCAAACTTAACGGTAAAGTCGTAGCCGTCCTCTTCCCAAGCCTTGTCAAACTTCGCGAGAGCGGTATACTCACCCTCAACGAGATTGACATTCAGGGTCCAAATCTCGCCATCCTCAGTCTTCTCTATCTTCAGAATACCAAACGCATTGACATCGCTTGTCATGGAGGTGTTTCTGTCAAACGTGCGGGTAGTGCCATAAGCGTCAACTATTCTGAGTTTCTGAGGCTCGCCCTTGACCTTGACTGCATACTGATGCATGCCGCCGTAGTTCGGGGTCGCCGGAGTGACGGAGATGATGGAGGAGCCGCTGGCAACAAGAATAGCGTCAAATCTGACATTCTCGATGCCCATAGTTCCGACCTCGGGATCCCAACCGGTGAAGTTGTAACCGTCGACAATCGGATCTGCGGGAGCTGCGATCTGCTCGCCGACCTTCGCAGTAACGGTTGCATGAACTTCGCCGTTTACATAGAAGGTAGCGGTGTAGGTCTCAAGCTCGAGAGCTTTGACTGCATCGTTGATAGCCGTGGTGGCTGCATCAACTTCACCCTGCTGGGTGTACTTCTTGCCGGAAACATCCTTTGCAAGAGCTTCTGCAAGAGCATCTCTGGTCTCGGCAGTGTACTTTCTGTCGTAGTTATCTTCGCCCTGCTTAGCCTGAGCGGCCTTGACTGCTGCATCATATGCAGTGTAGTCAGCGCCTTCCTCGATCCACTGGGAAACGAGGGTCAGGTCGGATGCGGGCATGGTGGCAGGAACTTCGACGTTCCAACCTGCGAAGGTGTAGTGATCCTTGGTGGGCTCTGCGATGTTGAGCTCAGCACCGTAGTAAACCATGGACTCTGCACCGTCAACCGTAAGCTTATACTGGTTACGGCTGTAGTAAACCTTGAGAACAAGGCTGCCGTCAGCTGCGACTGTGCCGGAGAGGACGCTGTCAGCGGCGACCGTGAAGCCCTCACGAGCCTCGGGATCGACGGAGACGGCCGCGTCGGTGGTTGCGGGAACAGTCTTGGTCTCTGCTGCGCCGTACTGTCCGTCAAGGCCCATGACATAAGTCTCAACCTTGTAGGAGACTTCGCCGGCGGAGAACTGAGCGTTGAAGGAAACATTCTCGGTGCCCATGGCTCCGACTTCCTTATCCCAACCGGTGAAGACGAAGCCTTCCTTGGTGGGATTCTCGGGAGCGATGATCTGCTCGCCGACCTTCGTGGGAACGACTCTGTACTTAACGCCGTCAACATAGAAGGTTGCGTTGTAGGTCATGACCTCGAGAGAAGCAACTGCATCGTTGATAGCCTTGGCGGCTGCATCGACAACAGACTGCTCGGAATACTTCTTGCCGGAAACTTTTTCTGCAAGAGCTGCATCGAGAGCCGCTCTGGACTCTGCGGTGTAGGTCTTATCATAGTCAGTCTCGGCCTTCTTCGCCTGAGCCGCTGCAACTGCCGCATTGTAAGCGGTGTAGTCAGCGTCGTTCTCGCTCCACTGGGAAACGAGGGTCAGGTCGGATGCGGGCATGTTGGCGGGAACATCAACGTTCCAGCCGGTGAAGGTGTAGCCCTTACGCGCTGCCGGGGTGGCAATGTCAAGAGCTGCGCCGTAGTAAACTTCGGACTCTGCGCCGTCAACAGTAAGCTTGTACTGGTTACGGGCAAAGTAGACCTTCAGTACGAGGCTACCGTCGGCTGCGACCTTGCCGCTGACAACATTAGCTGCCGACTCGTCGAAGGTGAAGCCTTCGGCGGCAGTTGTGTCTGCAGTGACCTCAGCGTCGGTGGTGCCATAAAGGGTCTTTGTCTCAGCTGCGCCGTAGTTGCCGTTGACATCCATCGTGTAAACCTCGACGGTGTAGGCAATGCCGGACGCCTTTTCGAACTGAGCGGTGAAGGTGATATCCTCAACGCCCATCTTGCCGACTTCCTTATCCCATCCCTTGAAGACATAGCCTTCCTTAGCGGGATCCTTCGGAGCGACGATCTGCTCGCCAACCTTCGTGGGAACGACTTCGTACTGGACGCCGTCGACCGTGAAGATCGCGTTGTAGGTCATAACTTTGAGAGCTGCAACTGCGTCGTTGATAGCCTTGGTAGCTGCATCGACAACAGACTGCTCGGAATACTTCTTGCCGGCGACATCGTTAGCAAGAGCTTCTGCAAGAGCAGCTCTGGTCTCGGCGGTGTAGGTCTTGTCATAATTCTCTTCGCCCTGCTTTGCCTTAGCCGCTGAGACTGCCGCGTTGTAAGCGGAGTAGTCGGCGTCGTTCTCGCTCCACTGGGAAACGAGGGTCAGGTTCTCTGCGGGCATGTTGGCGGGAACTTCGACATTCCAGCCGGTGAAGGTGAAGCCCTCTCTTGCTGCCGGAGCGGCAATGTTAAGAGCTGCGCCATAGTAAACATCGGACTCTACGCCGTCAACAGAAAGCTTGTACTGGTTACGGCTGTAGTAGACCTTGAGAACAAGGCTGCTGTCAGCTTCGACTGTGCCGGAAAGGACGCTGTTATCAGCAACCGTGAATCCCTCGCGGGTCTCGGGTGTGACGGAGACGGCTTCGCCTGTGGTTGCGAGAACAGTCTTAACCGTTGCCGCGCCGTAAGCGCCGTTGACATCCATTTCGTAAGTCTCGACCTTGTAGGAGACTGCGCCTGCGGTGAACTGAGCGTTGAAGGAAACATCCTCAGTGCCCATAACGCCGACTGCGGGATCCCAACCGGTGAAGACATAGCCTTCCTTGGCGGGCTCTTCGGGAAGAGCAATCTGCTCGCCGACCTTCGCCTGAACGGTTGCATGAACAGCGCCGTCAACATAGAAGGTAGCGGTGTAGGTCATACGCTCGAGAGCTTTGACTGCATCGTTGATAGCCGTGGTGGCTGCATCAACAACACCCTGCTCGGAGTACTTCTTGCCGGAGACATCGTTAGCAAGAGCTTCTGCAAGAGCCGCTCTGGACTCTGCGGTGTAGGTCTTATCATAGTCAGTCTCGGCCTTCTTCGCCTGAGCCGCTGCGACTGCCGCTTTGTAAGCGGTGTAGTCAGCGCCGTCCTCTGTCCACTTAGCAACGACTGTTACATCGTGTGCGGGCATGGTCTCGGGAAGCGCAGGATCCCAACCTGCGAAGGTGTAGTGCGCCTTGACGGGGTCTGCTACGGAAACAGCCGCGCCATAGTAGAAGGTATACGCAACGCCTTCAGCGGTAAGGGTGTACTGGTTGCGGCTGTAGAATACCTTGAGGACAAGGCTTCCGTCTGCCGCGATAGTGCCGGAAAGAACGCTCTCGTCCGCAACGGTGAAGCCCTCGCGAGCCTCAGGTGCGTAGGTAGCGGTAGAGCCGGTGGTTCCGGTAAGAGTATCGGAGGTAGGCTCGCCGTAAGTGCCGTCGGTGCCCATTACATAGGTGTTGACGGTATAAGCGGTGTTACCTGCCGCTGCGAACACTGCCTCGAAGGTAGCGTCTGCGGTACCCATAACGCCGACGGAGGGTCTCCAACCTGCGAAGGTGTAGCCTTCCTTGGACGGATCCTTGGGAGCGACGATCTGATCGTCAACCTTCGTGGGAACCTTGGCGTACTCTTCGCCGTCGACTGTGAATATTGCGTTGTAGGTCATCTTGTTGAGACCTGCGACTGCGTTGTTGATAGCGGTTGTTGCCGCATCAACTTCACCCTGCTGGGTGTACTTCTTGCCGGAGACATCTGCTGCAAGAGCCGCTGCAAGAGCATTTCTGCTCTCCTCGGTGTATCTTGCTGCGTAGTCGGACTCGGTCTGCTTTGCCTTAGCCGCTGAGACTGCCTTGTTATAGGCGGTGTAGTCAGCGCCGTTCTCGCTCCACTGGGGAACGAGAGTCAGATCCTCTGCAGGCATGGTGGCGGGAACCGCGGGGCTCCAGCCGGTAAAGGTGTAGCCCTCTCTGGGAGCCGGATCGGCTATCTCGAGAGCTGCGCCATAGTAAACCAGGGACTCTACGCTGTCAACAGTAAGCTTGTACTGGTTACGGCTGTAGTAGACCTTCAGGGTAAGGCTGCTGTCAGCTGCGACTTTGCCGGTGAGAACGCTCTCGCCTGCAACCGTGAAGCCCTCGCGGGCGTCGGGAGTAAGAGTTACCTCTTCGCCCGTGGTTGCGGGAACGTTCTTTGTTTCGGCAGCGCCGTACTCACCGTCAAGACCCATGACATAGGTCTCAACCGTGTAGGAGACTTCGCCTGCGGAGAACTTAGCGTCAAATCTAACATCCTCAACGCCCATTACTCCGACCTCGGGATCCCAACCAGTGAAGACATAACCTGTCTTGGAGGGATCTCCGGGCTTAGCGATCTGCTCGCCGACCTTCGTGGGAACGACTCTGTACTCAGTGCCGTCAACATAGAAGGTTGCGTTGTAGGTCATAAGCTCGAGACCTGCGACTGCATCGTTGATAGCCGTGGTAGCTGCATCGATTGTCTCCTGCTCGTCGTACTTCAGACCTTCGGGAACTACTGTTTTAATGGCTTCCGCGAGAGCGTTTCTGGTCTCGGCGGTGTACTTCTTGTCGTAGTTCTCTTCCTGCTGCTTAGCTTCAGCCACTGCCTTAGCCGCATTGTAAGCGGTGTAGTCGGCGTCGTCCTTAATCCATGTCGAAACGACTGTTACGTCGTGTGCGGGCATGGTCTCGGGAAGTGCAGGATCCCAACCGTTAAAGGTCTCATGCGCCTTTGTGGGTTCTGCAACACTGATAGCTGCGCCATAGTAAACCATGGACTCTGCGCCGTCAACAGAAAGCTTGTACTGGTTACGGCTGTAGTAGACCTTAAGAACAAGGCTGCCGTCCGCAAGGACTGTGCCGGAAAGGACACTGTTGTCAGCAACCGTGAAGCCCTCGCGGGCGTCGGGGGTTACGGAAACAGTCTCGCCGGTAGTAGCAGACTTATCCTCGATAGCAGCGTCGCCGTAGTTACCGTCAAGACCCATGACATAGGTCTCAACCTTGTAGCCGACGGTGCCTGCCGAGAACTTAGCGTCAAATCTAACATCCTCGACACCCATGACTCCGACTTCGGGGTTCCAACCTGTGAAGGTGTAGCCTGCCTTGGTGGGAGCTTCGGGGGCGACGATCTGAGCGCCAACCTCTGTGGCGACGGTACGATAAAGCCCATTGTCGACATAGAACTCTGCGTTGTAGGTCATGAGTTTAAGACCCTTAACCGCGGCGTTTATCTTCGCTGTCTGAGCGTCAACAATATGCTGCTCGCTGAGCTTCTTGCCGGAGACATCCTCATCAAGTGCGGTGTTAAGGGCAGCTCTGGTGTCGGCAGTGTACTTCTTGTCGTAGTCGGCCTCTGCCTTCTTGGCGTTGGCGGCTTCGACAGCTATATTGTACTCGTCGTAGTTTGCGGGATCCTCTGCCCACTTAGCCGTAAGAACAACATTGTTCGCGGGCATGGTGGAGGGAACCTCTTCCTCCCAACCCTGGAAAGCATAGCCAGCCTTCTCGGGAGTACGGGCGGAAACAGTAGCGCCATAATAATATGTATCGGGTTCGAGATCCGTGTTAGCATAAGTTATGGTGTACTGGTTGCGTGAATAGTAAATGCTGAGGACGAGAGAACCGTCAGCGGCGATAGTGCCGGTAAGGACGCTCTTCGCGGAATTGAGCGAGAAGCCCTCTGCGGGAACTGCGTCGGCGGTTATGTCGGCGGTCGAACCGGTCTCGCCTGCGCCCTGATAGGTGCTGTCGGGAGTAGCCGGATAGTTGCCGGTGGTGTCCATATTATAAACATTTACAGTATACTTTGTATCCGTGTTGTTTGCGAACTGAGCTTCGAATGTAGCGTCAGCATCAAACGTTGCGGGTACATTGCCCCAACCGACGAAGTGCATGCCGACAGGTGCGGCAGGAGCTTCGATGGAGCTGAGATCAACGGGATCGCCCTGGTTGCCGGTGAGAACCGCGTGAGTCACGCCATTCACCGTAAAGGTGAAGGTGACGGTGACAACGGGGTTAGCAATAAGGCGCTTCCAGTTGTAGATAAGGTTGTTCATAGCTTCTCTGACCTGCGTGCGCATGGTCGTAGAGGCGTTGAACGAGGTCGAAACCTTCTGAGCATAAGCAAATGACTTTGCATATGCTTCCCATCTGTCCGCATCATACTTGGAGGCATCTGCGGAGTCGATGGTGCACATCCTGATAGCCGCATCGAGGTGCGTCTTGACAGCGGCAAGCTTTATAAGTCTGGGACCCCAAAGCTCGACCTGCTGCTCAGCATAAGCAACATCGATAGCGGATATTGTGGGCATCTGCCAAGCGGCAATCGCGGTCTTCCACGCTGCGTGGTCGGTCTCCCACTGTGCATATGCTTTCTCATACTTCTGCTTCTCGATCAAAGTGGCGTCATCGCCGGGCTTCTCGGGAGCAACAGGCTCCTTGGGAGCTATGGTCGAGTTGTAGAGGTTGAGAGCGCGGTTTCTGGCTTCTTTCCAGCCGTTCCATGTGACAGAATTGAAGTCGTCATAACCGAAGAAGTTATAACCGTCATCCCAATAAACGGCGCCCTCTGCGTTGTCCTTGCCCTGGACTGCCTCAACGGCGGTCTTGAGCGAAGCAACGGAAGCGGAAACCAAATGCGTCTCCAAAGTTTCAACTGCAGAGGCAAGTGCCTTCTGTCTAGCTTCAAATCCTGCAAGGAATTCGCTATTGGTGTAGAGCGCAATCGTACCGGGAAGAAGCGTATATATAGCCGCATTGTTAAGGGCTGTCATATATGCGTCCCAAGCTGCATCCGCGCTGCTGTCATAATCTGTTCTTGCACGATTCTTGCCAGCTTCTATATTGTAGAGCTCAGCAAGTCCGTAATCGTTATAACAGATAATGCGGGTAGCACCATTGTAATTGTCGGTTTTGTTACCCTTCTTTGCCGTAGCAGCCCAATTGATCGTAGTGTCAAAGCCAACTTCAAATTTTGCAATAGGAGCTGTCTCCTCCCAAAGATCAAGGCTTTCATACCCGGCTGAAGCACCAATAATTCCACCCGTGCCTTTTACTGTTCCTGAAGAACTGGCACTCTTAAGATTGCCGCTAAGGCTTCCAAGATTCGCCGCCACATTAGTAATAGTGTGTTCGGTAGTTTTACCCTTGGGCACCTTAAATCTAATAGTCTGTGCCGTTATGGTCTTAAGCGGGTTGGTGTTGTTCTGATTAAACAACAGAAGCTTGGGCGGGCATCTATCGACAGATGCATCTGTCTTATTTGATCCTGTGCTAATTCCGCCGGTATTGTTATCGACATCAGCGCCATCAAGCCTATAAGAATAGAATCTGCAGACCGAAGCATCGTTTGTCAGCTTATTTCCCGCCTCATCGAGGACAAAATAAGATACAGTAAAGACAACCAGCGTATTATTACTGTCGATTCCGCTTATCTTCACCGACCTACTGTCGCCGCCATTGAGTTCCTCATTGGCAGTAAGACCGGATACCGAAAGATCCTTTTGTTTGCTGCCGTCATAGTTATAAGCAACAGCGCTCCAACTATCGATTATATAACGGGGAAGTTTGTCCTGAGTGAAGTTATTGTTCTTATCAGTATAACCTCTGTTAATGCCCTGGCTTCCGTTATAAACCGTGAGATCAAGTTCGCTGCTGTTATTGATTCTCTTTGAACCGGCGATCTCCATTTCCTTGAATTTTGCCTTATCAGTCAGCTTCATAACCTGAGCCACGATGTTGACGATAGGCGGAACAAGCTTGTCCTTGTTGGAATTCAAAGATCCGAGAAGATTTTCGACTATCAAGCTGAGCACAGAGTTCGAAACGATCTCGTTGAGCGAGCCGTAAGTCTTGGTTATCGTTCCCGGAAGAACTGCGTTGAGGATATCGGTAACGAGTCTCACGATGCTCTGCTTGAGAGTCTGAGTGGCGAAGACGCCGGACTCATTCTTAACAAACAGGTCAGAGATGCAGGTCAGATCCTGATCAACGAGCAGTCCGTTGAGGATAGAATAAACAATATCCTTGATGATAGTCTCGCTTCCGCTGTTGGCAAACTTTGCGGGAAGAATAGATTTGTCCAACAGCTTAAAGAAGATATCATCAAGTGCTTTCCATCCGTCAGAGGTATCGATAGCAGTGGTCGGAAGAAGACCTGTGTAATTCTGCGGGTCAGCGGCAAGCCACTTAACGGCAGTAGTCAGCATCTTATCCATACCGTCGCCGTAGGTGAGCGCCTTCTTCAGATCGCCCGCGTTGAGGTCGATACCGGGATTGACGTTGTAGGCGACATAATCCGCAAGCATATCAAGGATACCCTGAACAGTCTTGGGATAACCGCTGTAATCTCTTTCGGGAAGGAACTGAGCCATGAGCTGCTTAACAGCCTCCCATGCAACTCCCACAACAGTCGTAACATCCTCGGGGATGTACATATAGCCGACTGATGCGTTGATGACCGAGCGAGCAATGTAGGCAATAAGCTCATCCTTGCTCATTGCGTCGATCTCTTCCGGTGTTGCGATATGCTTCTGCCAATCCGGGAAGAAGTAACCGCCGGTCTCTTTGAGAATGTATCTCGCAACTGCGACAACATTATCGGTGAGCTTTGAATTGTCACCCGAGACCCAACCGTTGTAGTTCTTCAGAAGTCCGTTAACAATGCCGCCGGCAATGTTATTGAGCTCAGCAACAAGAGTGCTGCCCGCGGGGACGGTATAGGCCGAAACCCTGAAGTCCCTGTTGAACAGACCCGCAAGAGTACCTGTGGTATCCTTGTCGATCTCCTGACCGAGCCATTTCATTGTCTGGTCATTGAGGAGCGGAACAGCCATATCGTTATAAGCTGTCTGAAGAAGATCCTCGATGAAGTCATATGTAAACTTTTTCGAGTTGAGGTCAACGAGATTTCTGACGCTTTCGGGAATCTCTTTAACGCCTGCAAGGGCGTTCTGAATGATGACCTGAAGCATGTCGTCAACATTATTGGAAGCGCTGTAATCCGTATCAGGATACGCCATATTCCAAAGAGCCTCTCTGACTATTTTGGAAACATCAAGATCGATCTTAAGAATACCGTTCAATATTGAACCTAAGTTAAGTCCGTTTTTGTTTCCAACGCCGCCCTTGACAGCTTTTGCAACAAGACCCTTGTTCACAGACAAGAACTCCAGAACCGATTTGATAACCGCAATATCAGCACCGTTTTTCTTCTCATCTCTGCGAGCATCCTTAATGCTAGCTACATCAAGGTCTTTAATATCACCAAGCAAAGGAAGAAGGAATTTTACAGTGGAACCCTCGCGAATGTTATAAATCGAATCTAAAGCATTGTTGATAGACGTAAAGTCATACTTAATACCAACAACTTCATCCTTGAGAGTCGTTTTAGCGAGCGCCTTGTCAGCGTAGTCGAGAAGCGCAGACGCATACTGCTCCGTGGTCAGAACCGCAGTGTCAGTAAAGTCGTACTTTGTCAGCGCGTCATCCTTATAAGCCTGGTACGCACTCGCGCCGGCGGTAGCCGATGAGAGTATGAGCAGCGAAGCAAGGATGATTGCTAACAAGCGTTTCATTTTCTTCAAATTTACACCTCCATTTTAAAAATTTCACCATATATCAGAGCATTCCGTCTCCCGCAAATTGACGGAACACATTGGCGACAGAATAATTGCTCTGCTCGGGCAATGCAAAGCAAGAGGGTATGATTATCCCCCATGTAAAGAATAACCCTCTGTTCAGCACTTTGTCAATAAGTTTAAAATTTTTTAATCATTTTTGTATAGTTTGCACAACGATTTTTTAATTTTTTATAGTATGCTAACAACACAGATTTGGCAAATATGTTGAAAAATGTAATTTTTGTTTTATATTGCCATTAAAAATGGCGTTTTTATGTTTATCAGGAATTAATAGCCGTTTTTTATGGGTAAAAAATGCACAAAAAATCATGATATTAAAGAATAATATCGTTTATTTACCATATTAATGTTTGTTATAGAAACAAGAAAGCTGTTATTTGCCGACAGTACATAAAAAACGGATTTTTTCGGATATATTTGTTTTACATATCCGTTATATGAAAAGGCTTATATATAATGTATAGTAACATGGCATTGCGGCAGTGATTTATCGGGGTAAAAAGCAACACAGATAAGCAGAAAAACCGGCTCCGTCACCCCTATACAGACTTCAAAAGCAGGCGAACGAAGTTCGCTGCTACGGTCGATAGAATAAATCTTTGCGAAAACTTCGTGCCGCCGTCGGCGGCAGCGGTGCGTCGAGTCGCCGCACCCTACAAGGTGCGAATAATCCGCCACCGCTCGCACAAATCGTCAAAACTGAATGCGGCGTTTGCGGGGCTGGTTGACGGGAGGGCTGTTATGGGGATATCCGTCTGCGGCAGGATGAATCTTTCATAGAGCCGCGCGGCGGTCTTGCCGTTTGCGAAAACGCGGTCGATGCCGGTAGTATACAATAATGTATATATATCGTTCGGGCGGACGTTCTTCATGCTACTGTCGCTCGAACCGTTTATCTCGCAGCTCTGTGCGACATCCCATAGCGCGACGCCGTTATCGAGCAGCAGTTTTTTCTTCTCGTCTATGCTCTGCGGCACAGGCGAAGAAAACACGGCGGAGAACACTTTCCAGAAGCGGTTCTGCGGGTGTCCGTAATAAAATCCCTGCTCGCGCGACTTCACGGACGGGAACGAGCCGAGTATCAGCACGCGCGAATGATTGTCATAGACGGGGTCAAAGGTATGATAAAATATTTCTGCCATAGCTCCTCCGAAAATTTCAAAAAACTCTTGCCGCGGGCAAACGGCGTATATATAATAAAGGTATATAAATTATACAGGGGTGTATAAAGATGAAAAAAATCAAACTTGTTGAAGAATTCAAGGCGTTTATCTCAAAGGGAAATGTCGTTGACATGGCGGTCGGCGTTGTAGTCGGCGGCGCGTTCGGCAAGATAGTCACTTCGCTCGTCTCCGACCTCATCATGCCGCTCGTCGGTCTGATAACAGGCGGCGGCAGTCTCAAGGATATGTTCGTCGTCCTCGGCGACCGCACGGGATTTGACCCCGCGAAGTACACGACCCCCGCACTCGCGGCAGAGGCAGGATACGCCACGCTCAACTACGGCAACTTCATTCAGACTGTTCTCGATTTTCTGATAATCGCGCTCGCAATTTTCCTCGTCATAAAGCTCATGGCGACGGCAAAATCGAAGCTCATCCATGAAAAAGTCGAGGAGCCCGCTCCCGCGACAACAAAAAATTGCCCGTTCTGCTGCACCGAAATTCCGATCGATGCGGTCAAATGCCCGCACTGCACGAGCGACCTGCCCGAAGAGGAAAGCGCGGAATAAGATACATACTAAAAGGACTGCCCGGATGAGCAGTCCTTTTTATTTATGTTTTGTCAGAAGCCGATTATCAATCCGCCTTTTTCGGCGTAATAGCTGCAAAGTCCGCGCGCGTGGACTATCTTGACCTCCGCCTTATCCCAGACGGACTGGATAGCCGACTTGACGCTCTCGGCGAACTCCGCGTTGCGGCAATGGCTGATGACGACTTTGCCGCAGTTATAGCCGCGTTCTTTCATATCCTCGATTATCGCGTCGAGCGCTTTCTTGCTGCCGCGTATCTTCTGCTTTATCTCAATCGTACCCTGCTCGCTGCCGATACCGATGCCCCAGAAGCCGAGCTTGTTGGCGACGAAGCCGACAATTTTGCTCATGCGGCCATTCTTGACAAGATTGTTGAACGACGAAAGAGCGAAGACGACATGGGTGTGGCGGGAATAAAGCTCCGCCTTTTCGACGACTGTCTCAAAGTCCGCGCCGGACTCGATAAGCTCGCAGATTTTTTTGACGAGCAGAACAAGCTCCGAACCCGCGGAGCGCGAGTCGATAACGGCGATTTTCTTATCGGGCTGCTCTTCGAGCACCATATCTTTTGCGGCGCACGCGCTGTTGTAGCTGCCGGAGAGCTTGCTCGAAATAGTGATGGCAATAACATTGCCCTCCTGCTCGAACTTCTCCTGCCACGCATGCGGCGACGGACACGCCGTGTGGCTCGCCTCTGCACAGGCATCCATCGAGTCGATCATTCCGTCAACATCGAGGTTGCGGTCGTCAACAAAGTTTTCGTCTCCTACGCTGATAGTGAACGGCACGGAAGAAAACACGATGTTCTCATGCTCCTTCTCGAAGCCGAACATATCACAGCTTGAATCGGTGATGATGTTCCATTTCATTTTTGAATTTCTCCTCCCTTTTTAAGCGTCTGATTGCCGCTTTCTATCCATTATATATGTATTATAGGCGCGAAGTCAATGCTTTTATGTCATAACGAAAATAATTTACAATTGCTTCATTTATAACAGACATCTTGACAAAGCGGGCGGCTGTTGGTATAATAAAACAAATCAATTTTTAAGCGGTACAGAGATGCCGGCAAGATTGGTGATGAATACGGATAGTCGGCGTTGATGTTCCGGCGTTCTTTGCATACACAGTCTTGCGGCAGCAGGACTTTTTCTTTTATATTTTTAAAGGAGACGCAAAAATGACGCACGACTTCGCTTGCAGATACGAAAAAATAAGAGCCTTTGCGGAAAAGTTCCTTGCCGACGGAGGTCTTTCGCCCGTTATTTTGAAAAAATATATTATTGTGCCCGGTCTTTGTGATGTTCATGTGCATTTCAGAGAGCCGGGTTTTTCTTATAAAGAAACCATTGCTTCCGGCTCTGCCGCCGCGGCGCACGGAGGATACACGGCGGTCTGCACGATGCCGAACCTCGACCCCGTGCCGGACAGCGCGGAACATCTGCAAGTTCAGCTGGACGCGATAAAGCGCGGCGCGGCAATAAAAGTTCTGCCCTACGGCGCGATAACCGTCGGCGAAAAGGGTGAAAGGCTCGCGGACATGGAAGCTATATCCGACAAGGTCTGCGCGTTCTCCGACGACGGAAAAGGCGTGCAGAACGACGAAATGATGCGAGAGGCGATGACCGCCGCCAAGCGTCTCGGCAAGATAATCGCCGCCCACTGCGAGGACAACTCCCTGCTCTTCGGAGGATATATACACGACGGCGAATACGCAAAAGCGCACGGACACAGGGGCATCTCGAGCGCGAGCGAATACAAGCAAATCGAACGCGACCTGCGCCTTGCGGAGGAAACGGGCTGCGCATATCACGTCTGCCACATTTCGACAAAGGAGAGCGTTGAGCTGATAAGGCAGGCGAAGGCGCACGGAGTCAATGTGACCTGCGAGACCGCGCCGCACTATCTCGTGCTCTGCGACGAGGACATGCAGGAGGACGGGCGATTCAAGATGAACCCGCCGCTGAGAAGCCTCGAAGACAAGCAGGCTCTTATAGAGGGAATAAAGGACGGCACGATAGACATGATAGCGACCGACCATGCGCCGCACAGCGCAGAAGAAAAAGGGCGCGGGCTCGAAAAGAGTCTCATGGGCATTGTCGGGCTCGAAACGGCGTTCCCGGTGCTCTACACAGAGCTTGTGACAAAAAATATCATAACGTTCGACAGACTCGTTGAGCTGATGAGCTTCAAGCCGAAAGAGCGCTTCGGGATAGACACAAATAATGACTTCGCGGTGTTTGAAATCGGCGAAGTTTATAAAATAGACCCGGAAAAATTTCTTTCGATGGGGCGCGCCACACCGTTCGCGGGGCGTGAGGTATTCGGCAGATGCCTGCTGACGGTGCATAATGAAAAAGTAGTTTACAAGGCGGAGGCGAGAGCATGAAGCAGGGTATTTTCAGGATAACTTCAAATAAAAAGATCGCGCGCGACATATTTAAAATGACTCTTGCGGGCGACACCTCGGCAATAACCGCGCCGGGACAGTTCGTAAACATAAAGCTCGACGGATTTTTCCTGCGCCGCCCGATATCGGTCTGCGACTGCGTCGGAGATAATTTGACGCTGATATATAAAACCGTCGGCAACGGCACAGAGCAGATGAGCCGCATGGCGGCAGGAGATGAACTCAATCTGCTGACGGGGCTGGGCAACGGATACAACACAAAAAAGAGCGGCGGCAGTCCCCTGCTCGTCGGCGGCGGAGTCGGAGTTCCGCCGATGTATATGCTCTGCAGGAAGCTTATATCAGAGGGCAAAAATGTCACGGTAGTGCTCGGCTTCAACTCAAAAGACGATGTGTTCTATGAAAATGAATTTCGTGCGCTCGGCGCGGATGTACACATTGCGACCGCCGACGGCACCTACGGCACAAAGGGATTTGTCACGGATGTGATAAAAGACATGCAATACACATTTTTCTACACCTGCGGACCCGAGCCGATGTTCCGCGCGATGCACAAAATCATGAAAACGCCCGGGCAATACAGCTTCGAGGAGCGCATGGGCTGCGGATTCGGCGCGTGCATGGGCTGCTCGTGCAAGACACTCACGGGCAACAAGAGGATCTGCAAAGAGGGTCCCGTAATGGAAAGCGAGGAGATAATATGGGCAGACTGAGCGTAAATCTTTGCGGCGAAGAGCTCGACAATCCCGTTATCCCGGCATCGGGCACATTCGGCTACGGATACGAATTCGCTGAGCTCTATGACATAAACTGCCTCGGAACTTTTTCGTTCAAGGGCACAACGAAAGAGCCGCGCTTCGGCAATCCCACGCCGAGAATAGCGGAGTGCACCGCCGGCATGATAAACGCCGTCGGGCTCCAGAACCCCGGCGTTGACAAAGTTATAAGCGAAGAGCTCCCGAAGCTTAGGAAGTGCTTTGGCAAAAAAGTCATGGCGAACGTCAGCGGCTTTTCCGTTGACGAATACGCCTACACCTGCGAAAGGCTCGACAGTCAGGAGCAGGTCGGCTGGCTCGAAGTCAATGTCAGCTGCCCGAACGTTCACGGCGGCGGAATGAGCTTCGGCACAGACCCGAAGGCGGCGGCGCAGGTTACAAAAGCCGTCAAGGCGGTCACGAAAAAGCCGGTTATCATAAAGCTCTCGCCCAATGTCACAGACATTGTTAGCATCGCGAAAGCCTGCGAGGATGCGGGCGCGGACGGAATCAGCCTGATAAACACCCTGCTCGGCATGAGGATAGACCTGCGAACAAAAAAGCCCGTGATCGCGAACACCATGGGCGGCTTCTCCGGCAGCGCGATATTCCCCGTGGCGCTGAGGATGGTCTACCAGGTCTCGTCGGCGGTCAATATCCCGGTAGTCGGCATGGGCGGCGTATCGTCCGCCGAGGATGTTATAGAAATGATGCTCGCCGGGGCGACGGCGGTCGAAATCGGCGCCGCAAATCTCGTTGACCCGTTCATATGTAAAAAAACAGTCGAATCCCTGCCCGCGGCTGCGGACAAGTATAATATAAACGAACTCAAGGACATCATAGGAGGAGCACACAATGGGTAAAGACGTAATAATCGCCTGCGACTTTGCAGACAAGGAGACCGCGCTGAGCTTTCTCGACAAATTCGAGGGCAGAAAGCCGTTTGTCAAGATAGGCATGGAGCTGTTCTACGCCGAGGGTCCGCAGATAGTGCGCGAGATAAAGGCGCGCGGACACAAAATCTTCCTCGACCTCAAGCTTCACGATATCCCGAACACGGTTAAAAAGAGCATGGCCGTGCTCTCAAGGCTCGATGTCGATATGTGCAACCTCCACGCTGCGGGCACCTCGCGCATGATGGAGGCGGCTCTCGAGGGACTGACCCGCCCGGACGGCACGCGCCCCCTGCTCATCGCCGTGACCCAGCTGACATCAACCGATCAGGAGGCGATGGAACGCGATCTGCTGATAAAAGAGCCCATAGACAAAGTTGTCATGCACTACGCCGAGACCGCGAAGAACGCCGGACTTGACGGCGTTGTCTGCTCCCCGCTCGAGGCGCGGAAGGTTCACGAGGTTTGCGGCGAAAAGTTTTTGACCGTCACTCCCGGCGTACGCTTTGCGGACGGCGACATAGGCGACCAGAAGCGAGTCATGACACCCGAGCAGGCGAAAAAAATCGGCTCCGACTACATCGTTGTCGGCAGACCGATAACCGCCGCGCCCGATCCCGTCGCGGCATACGAGAGATGCATAAAAGAATTTGTTGACTGAAGGAGAAAAGAAAATGACTGAGACAAGCAGAAAAATCGCAAAAGATCTTCTTAAAATACAGGCTGTGTTTCTGAGCCCCGACAAGCCCTTTACATGGGCGAGCGGAATAAAGAGCCCCGTCTACTGCGACAACCGCCTGACACTCACGGCGCCCGAGGTTCGCACGGATGTCGAAAACGGGCTCAAGGAGCTTATCGAAGAAAATTATCCCGACGCGGAGGTGCTCATGGGTACCTCGACCGCCGGCATTGCCCATGCCGCCATAACCGCTCATCTCATGGGGCTTCCCATGGGCTATGTCCGCTCCGGCAACAAGGATCACGGCAGGCAGAACCGCATCGAGGGCAAGCTCGAAAAGGGTCAGAAAGTCGTCGTGGTCGAAGATCTTATCTCGACGGGCGGCAGCGTTATCGAGGTAGTCGATGCTCTGCGCGAAGCGGGCGCAGAGGTGCTCGGAATAGTCAGCATCTTCACCTACGGAATGAAAAAGGGGCTTGAGAGACTCGCCGCGGCGGATGTCAAGAATGTGAGCCTGACCAACCTCGACGTGCTCTCCGAAGTCGCGGCTCAGGAGGGATATATAAAGCCCGAGGATGTAAACCGCCTTATAGCGTTCCGCAACAATCCCTCGGACGAGAGCTGGATAGGCGGTGCAAAATGAGGAGCATAATAAACATCCTCGACCTCTCCGCCGAGGAGATCGACCAGCTGATAGCCGTCGCCGATGACATCATGGCGCAGCCCGAAAAATACAACGAGGTCTGCCGTCACAAAATTCTCGCCACGCTGTTCTTTGAGCCCTCGACGCGCACAAGACTCAGCTTCGAGAGCGCGATGCTCTCGCTCGGCGGTCAGGTGATAGGCTTCTCCGGCGCGGACTCAAGCTCCGCCGTCAAAGGCGAGACGATTGCCGACACGATAGAGGTAGTCAACGGCTACGCGGATATAATCGCCATGCGTCACCCGAAAGAGGGCGCGCCGGTAGTTGCATCCATGCACACGGCGGTGCCGCTGATAAATGCCGGTGACGGCGGGCATTTTCATCCCACGCAGACGCTCGCCGACCTGCTGACCATTCACCACGAAAAGGGTACGTTTGACAATCTTACAATAGGACTCTGCGGCGACCTGAAATACGGCAGAACCGTCCACTCGCTCATAGCCGCAATGACGAGATACAAGAATGTAAAGTTCGTGCTCATCTCCCCCGAGGAGCTGCGCCTGCCGCAGTTTGTAATTGACGACTATCTCGAGGGAAGCGGACTTCAATATGAAGAGTGCCGCTCGCTCGAAGAGGCGATGCCGAAGCTCGACATACTCTATATGACCCGCATCCAGCGCGAGCGTTTCACAGACGACGCGGAGTATCAGCGGCTCAACGGCATATATGTCCTCGACAAGGAGAAGATGAGCCTTGCAAAGAACGACATGTGCGTGCTGCATCCCCTGCCGCGAGTCAATGAGATATCGCCGGAGGTGGACTCCGACCCGCGCGCCAAGTATTTTGAGCAGACGCGGTGCGGCAAGTTCATGCGCATGGCGCTGATAATGAAGCTGCTCGGGCTCATACCAAACGAGGTTCAGCCCGAAAAGGCGGAGGAGCCGCAGTATATATACGACAAATACCGTTGCGACAACCCCGCCTGCATCAGCGTATGCGAGCCGGATGTCAGAAGCATTTTTAAGACTTTTGACGCAAACGGCGGCGCGTACAGATGCATTTATTGTGACAAAGAGCGAAAGTAAAAAAGTTCTCCGATGCGCCTTGACTGAAAGGTCTTGTATTTGGTATACTTTAGGTACAATACAGATGAGTTTTCTGCGACTGACGGATTATTGCAGAGCACTGCAAGGGAACAGAAAAACTCTTTTTCAGCCGACCGTCTGGGCACACCTGAGATACATTCTCGGAGTGTGCCCTTTTTGATTTTTTCAGGAGGTATGAAATGAAGAAAGTCGGTATAGTAATGGGCAGCGACAGCGACCTGCCCGTCATCAGAAAAGCGACAGACACCCTGCGCGCGCTCGGCATCCCGTTTGAAGCGCACGTCTATTCGGCACACAGAACGCCCGACGAGGCCATGGCTTTTGCCCGCTCGGCAAAGGGAAACGGCTTCGGAGTCATTATAGCCGCCGCAGGCATGGCGGCGCATCTCGCCGGAGCCATTGCGGCGAACACCACCCTGCCCGTTATCGGCATTCCCTGCAAATCCAATACTCTCGACGGCATTGATGCCCTCCTTTCAACAGTACAGATGCCCTCCGGCATACCCGTTGCGACTGTTGCGATAAACGGAGGAGCCAATGCCGCTTTGCTTTCGGCTCAGATACTCGCGCTGAGCGAGCCGGAGCTTGCAAAGAAGCTTGACGAAAAACGCGCCGCCGACGCCAAAGCAGTCCTCGAAAAGGACGCCGCCGTTTCGGCAGAACTCAACTCGGAGGTTTAAAACATGAACGAGATATCAAAGTCCGATGTATACGCCGACGCGGGCGTTGACATAACCGCGGGATACAAGGCAGTGGAGCTGATGAAAAAGCACATCGCGCGCACGCTCACCTCGGGCATATGCTCGGATGTAGGCGGCTTCGGCGGTCTGTTCGAGCTCGACCTGACGGGCATATCAAAGCCCGTGCTCGTCAGCGGCACCGACGGCGTGGGCACCAAGCTGCGCATCGCCCAGCTGCTGGACAAGCACGACACCGTGGGCATCGACTGCGTGGCTATGTGCGTCAACGATATAATCTGCTGCGGCGCAAAGCCCCTGTTCTTCCTCGATTACATAGCCTGTGGCAAGAACTATCCCGAGAGGATAGCGGACATTGTCAGCGGCGTCTGCGAGGGCTGCGTTCAGTCGGGCGCGGCGCTCATCGGCGGCGAGACCGCGGAGATGCCCGGATTTTATCCGATAGACGAATACGACCTCGCGGGCTACTGCACGGGCGTTGTCGACAAGGACAGAATTATTGACAATAAAACAATGACCCCCGGCGATGTTATAATCGCGCTCCCCTCGAGCGGCGTTCATTCAAACGGCTTCTCGCTCGTGAGAAAAGTTTTTGATGTTGAAAACCGCAATCTCACCCTCCCCGTTGACGAGCTCGGCGGCAAGAGCATCGGCGAGACTCTGCTCACGCCGACAAAGATATATGTAAAGCCCGTTCTCGCCCTGCTCGAAAAGATAAAAATCAAGGGCATATCCCACATCACGGGCGGCGGCTTCTACGAAAACATCCCGAGAAGCATCCCCGACTCGCTCGGCGCGAAGATAGACCGCTCGGCGGTAAAAGTTCTGCCGATATTTGATCTCATCGCAAAGGCGGGAAACATCTGTGAGCGCGATATGTTCAACACATTCAACATGGGTGTCGGCATGAGCATAGTCGTTTCAAAGGACGACGCCGACGAGGCGCTCGGTATTCTCAGAGCCTCGGGCGAAGAGCCCTATATCATAGGTGAAATAGTCTCGTCTGCGGAGAAAATCGAGATATGCTGAAAAACTTTCTGAGTTCTATATGCGCGGGTGTGTTGATTTCCATCGGCGGCTGTGTATTTCTCGCTTGTGAGAACAGATATGTCGGCGCGGTGCTGTTTTCGGTGGCTCTGCTCTGCATCTGCCTCAAGGGCTACGCGCTCTACACCGGCAGGGTCGGATATATAATTGAGAGCCACAAGAAGAGTGATTTTGCCGCTCTTGCGGTTATACTCATCGGCAATCTTATAACGACATTTCTTCTCGGCATGCTCGTGCGGGTCTCTATGCCACAGCTCGGCGAGACGGCAACTGCAATTTGCTCCGCCAAGCTCACTCAAGCGTTTTGGCAGACTCTTGTCCGCGCGTTTTTCTGCGGAATACTGATGTATCTCGCGGTAAGCACATACAAAGAGAAGAACACTGTTTTGGGTATTCTCTTCTGCGTGCCGGTGTTTATTCTAAGCGGATTTGAACATTCGATAGCCGACATGTTCTATTTCGGCGCATCGGGCATCTTCTCGTTGAGTGCCGCGCTGTTCATGCTCGCTGTTGTTATCGGCAACTCGCTCGGCGGAATGCTCCTGCCGGCGCTGACTCTTATCGGAGGGAGAAAAAATGAAAGCAAGCAAAGCTGAAATCGCCGTTTTTGTCTCCGGCGGCGGAACGAATCTCCAGGCTCTTATCGACGCGCAGAAAAGCGGAATAATCGAGCACGGCGAGATAAAGCTGGTCGTTTCGAGCAACCCGAACGCCTACGCGCTCGAACGCGCGGCGAAAGCGGGAATCAAGAGCGTCACGGTCAGCAAGAAAGAATTCGGCAGTCAGGCGGCTGTTGAAGAAAAAATAATTGAAATACTCGAAGAAAATAATATAGACCTGATAGTCCTCGCGGGCTACATGAGCATACTGAGCGCGGACTTCACGCGCAGATATGAGCGCAGGATAATAAATGTCCACCCGTCGCTCATCCCGTCGTTCTGCGGCGAGGGCTTCTACGGGCTGCGAGTCCACGAAGCGGCGCTGAAAAAGGGAGTCAAAGTGACGGGCGCAACGGTTCATTTCGTCAACGAGATACCCGACGGCGGCGAAATAATCATGCAGAAGGCGGTCAAAGTCAGGGACGGCGACACGCCCGAAACGCTCCAGAAAAGAGTCATGCGGCTCGCCGAATGGAAGATACTCCCGGCGGCAGCCGAAAAAATATCGGACGAAATAGTCCGTAAAAAAGCGGAGGAAAAATAATGGATATTTACGCAGTCAACGACATAGCAAAGCTCATCGAGGGCAATTCCTACGTCGGAAGAGGCATCGTCATCGGCAAGAGCGCCGACGGCAAAAAGGCGTGCACCGCATATTTCATCATGGGTCGCTCGGCAAACAGCCGCAACCGCATATTCACCGAGCGCGGCGGAGTGCTCTATACCGAGCCGTTCGACGCTTCAAAAGTAGAGGATCCGAGTCTCATTATTTACGCCGCAGTCAGAAATTACGAAAACAAGATAATCGTCACAAACGGCGATCAGACAGATACAATAAACGCCGCGCTGAAATCAGGCGGTTCGTTCAAGAGCGCGCTTGAGACCCGCGAGTTTGAGCCGGACGCGCCGAACTTCACCCCCAGAATCAGCGGCATGCTGACCTTCGAAAACAAAGATTTCACATATGAGATGAGTATTCTCAAGAGCGCGGACGCCGCGGGCAGTGCGTGCAACAGATACACATTCTCTTATTCCCCGCTCGCAGGTCTCGGTCATTTCATCCACACCTATGTCTGCGACGGCAACCCCATTCCCACCTTTCAGGGCGAGCCGGAGAGAGTGGCTATCCCGAACGATATCGACGAGTTCACGCAGTCACTTTGGAACGCTCTCGATGCAGACAACAAAATCTCGCTCTATGTCAGATACACCGATCTCGTGACCGGTGCGGAAGACAGCAGACTCATAAACAAGAACGCTTGAAAAGGAGAATAAAAATGAAAGAATTCGAGCTCAAATACGGCTGCAACCCCAACCAGAAGCCCTCGCGCATCTATATGGCGGACGGCAGCGAACTGCCCATAGAAATACTCTGCGGCAGACCCGGATACATAAACTTTCTCGACGCTTTCAACTCCTGGCAGCTCGTCAAGGAGCTCAAAGAGGCTCTTGGTCTCCCGGCGGTCACTTCTTTTAAGCATGTCAGCCCCACCTCGGCGGCGGTCGGCATTCCGCTCTCCGACAAGCTCAAAAAAGCCTGCTTCGTCGATGACATAGAGGGCCTTGACGACTCCCCGCTCGCCTGTGCCTATGCGCGCGCACGCGGCACGGACAGGATGTGTTCGTTCGGCGATTGGGTCGCCCTCTCCGATGTCTGCGATGTGACTACCGCGAAGATGATAAAGCGCGAAGTCTCCGACGGCATCATCGCCCCCGGATATGAGCCCGAGGCGCTCGAAATTCTCAAATCCAAGCGCAAGGGCAACTACAATATAGTGAAAATCGACCCAAATTATGTTCCCGAAGAAATAGAGCGCAAACAGGTCTACGGCATAACATTTGAACAGGGCAGAAACAATTTCAAGATAAACAGAGAGCTGCTCTCTAACATAGTCACCGAAAACAAAAATCTCCCCGACAGCGCGGCGCGCGACCTCATAATCTCGCTCATCACGCTCAAATATACTCAGTCGAACTCCGTGTGCTACGCAGTTGACGGACAGGCTATCGGCGTCGGCGCGGGTCAGCAGTCGAGAATACACTGCACCCGCCTCGCAGGCACAAAGGCAGACACCTGGTTCCTGCGCCAGCACGAAAAAGTCCTGAACCTCCCGTTTAAGGATTCGATAGGCCGCCCCGACAGGGACAATGTCATTGACGGCTACATCAACAAAAACGAAGAAGATGTCTGCGCCGAGGGCAACTGGCAGAAATATTTCACCTCCCGCCCCGAGCCGCTGACCGACGGGGAGATAAAAGAATATCTTGCTTCTATAGACGGCGTATCGCTCGGCTCGGACGCGTTCTTCCCGTTCAGCGACAACATCGAAAGAGCAAAGCGCAGCGGAGTAAAATATATCGCAGAGCCCGGCGGCTCCATCCGCGACGACCTTGTGATAGAGTGCTGCGACAAATACGGCATGGTCATGGCATTCACCGGCATGCGCCTGTTCCACCATTGACGGAGGACTCAAAATGAACATTCTTGTAGTAGGTTCCGGCGGAAGAGAGCACGCCGTTATAAAAAAGCTCAGAGAGAACAGCGAAGTTAAAAAAATATACGCCCTGCCCGGAAACGGCGGCATCGCCGCGGACGCCGAATGTGTCAACATAGGCGCTACGGATATTGACGGCATTGCGGAATTTGCGAAGAACAATCAGATAGATTACGCGGTTGTCACGCCGGACGATCCGCTCGTGCTCGGCTGCGTTGACAGGCTCGAGAGCCTCGGCATTCCCTGCTTCGGTCCGCACAAAAACGCGGCGATAATCGAGGGCAGCAAGGTTTTTTCAAAAAACCTGATGAAAAAATACGGCATACCCACCGCACAGTACGAAGTTTTTGACAGCGCGGAGGACGCGCTCGCCTATCTCGATTCAGCACCCGTTCCGACCGTTATAAAGGCGGACGGTCTCGCGCTCGGCAAGGGTGTTATAATCGCCGCAACGCGCGACGAGGCAAAGGACGCAGTCGTTGAAATCATGCGGGACAAGAAGTTCGGCAAGAGCGGCGACAGCATAGTTATAGAAGAATTTCTGACGGGTCCCGAGGTCTCGGTGCTCTCGTTCACGGACGGCAAGACCGTAGTCCCCATGATATCGTCGATGGATCACAAGCGCGCGCTCGACAACGACGAAGGTCTCAATACCGGCGGCATGGGCACCGTTGCTCCGAATCCGTATTACACGAAAGAGATCGCCGACAGATGCATGAAGGAGATATTCCTGCCGACGATAAACGCGATGAACGCGGAGGGCAGAACTTTCAAAGGCTGCCTCTATTTCGGGCTCATGCTGACAGAAAACGGTCCTAAAGTCATTGAATATAACTGCCGCTTCGGCGACCCCGAGACTCAGGTCGTGCTCCCCTTGCTCAAAAGCGACCTGCTCACCGTCATGCAGGCGGTGACAAACGGCACACTTTCGGAAACTCCCGTTGAGTTCTCGAACGGGAACGCCTGCTGCGTGGTCATGGCTTCAAAGGGCTATCCCGTGGCATACGAAAAGGGCTATGAAATAGATATCCCGGACGAGATTCGGGACAGCGTATATGTCGCGGGTGCCGCCGAGAAAAACGGCAAGCTCGTGACGAGCGGCGGCAGAGTTCTCGGCGTGACGGCGGTCGAAGATACGCTCGAAAAGGCTGTCTCCTCGGCATATAAAAAGGTAGAAAAGATTCACTTTGACAATGCCTTCTACAGGCACGACATCGGCGCGAAAGCGCTCGCCGCAACGGAGGAAAAGTAAATGGTATACAGAGTATTCGTTGAAAAGAAAAAAGAGCTCGCTCAGGAGGCTAAAGCCCTGCTCGGCGAGGCAAGAGACCTGCTCGGAATCAAGAATCTCACCGATGTGCGCGTTATCAACCGCTACGATGCGGAGAATATCACGCCCGAGCTCTTTGACTACGCAAAGCGCACCGTGTTCTCCGAGCCGCAGCTCGACATCGTCTCGGACGATATCGAGATAAACGGCAGATGCTTCGCGGTCGAATTCCTGCCCGGTCAGTTCGACCAGCGCGCCGACTCTGCGGCTCAGTGCATCCAGATAATCTCGCAGGGCGAGCGCCCGCTGATACGCACGGCGAAAATATACATTCTCATCGGCGACATAACCGACGCCGACGCTCAGAAAATAAAGAAATATGTCATCAACCCCGTTGAGGCGCGCGAGGCAAGCCTTGAAAAGCCCGAGACGCTCGCCGTGAAATATGATATCCCGACCGAAGTCAGAACTCTCGACGGATTTATCAATCTCGACAGAGCTGGGCTTGAGGACTTCGTCAAAAAATACGGTCTTGCCATGGACGCGGACGACATTGCGTTCTGCCAGGATTATTTCAAATCCGAGCACCGCGACCCGACGATAACCGAGATTCGCATGATAGACACCTACTGGTCAGATCACTGCCGTCACACGACATTCTTGACCGTCATTGACAGCGTGAAATTCGAGGACGAGCTGCTGCAAAAGACCTACGACGAATATCTTGCGGTCAGAAAAGAATTAGGCCGCACAAAGCCGATATGCCTTATGGATCTTGCGACTATAGCGGTCAAGCATCTCAAGAAGCACGGCAAGCTCGACCGTCTCGACGAGTCCGAGGAGATAAACGCCTGCACGGTGAAAATCGATGTCGAGGTCGACGGTGTGACCGAGCCGTGGCTTCTGCTCTTCAAAAACGAGACGCACAACCACCCGACAGAAATCGAGCCTTTCGGCGGCGCGGCGACCTGCATCGGCGGCGCTATCCGCGACCCGCTCTCGGGGCGCTCGTATGTCTACGGCGCTATGCGCGTAACGGGCGCGGCAGACCCGCTCAAGCCCATTGACGAGACGATAAAGGGCAAGCTTCCGCAGAGGAAAATAGTCACGACTGCGGCGGCGGGCTATTCATCATACGGCAATCAGATAGGTCTCGCGACCGGCATAGTCGACGAGATATACCACCCCGGCTATGCGGCAAAGAGAATGGAGATAGGCGCGGTCATCGCGGCGACTCCCGCAGAGAATGTGCGCCGCGAAGTTCCCGCTCCCGGAGATATTGTTATCCTGCTCGGCGGCTCGACCGGACGCGACGGCTGCGGCGGAGCGACGGGTTCTTCAAAATCACACACGGTCGAATCGCTCGAGAGCTGCGGCGCGGAGGTTCAGAAGGGCAACGCTCCCGAGGAGAGAAAGCTCCAGAGACTTTTCAGAAACAAAGAAGCCTGCCTGATGATAAAACGCTGCAACGACTTCGGCGCGGGCGGCGTATCGGTAGCTATAGGCGAGCTCGCGGACGGACTCGAGATAGACCTCAACGCAGTGCCGAAAAAATACGAGGGTCTTGACGGCACGGAGCTTGCGATAAGCGAGAGCCAGGAGCGCATGGCGGTCGTTGTTGAGCCGCACAATGTTGACGCTTTCCTCGCGCTGGCTAATAAAGAAAATCTCCAGGCAGTGCCTGTGGCAAAGGTTCAGGCTGACCCGAGACTCGTCATGAACTGGAACGGCAAGAAAATTGTTGATATCAGCCGCGAATTTTTGAATTCCAACGGCGCCGACAAGCATATAGACATCACCCCCGAGGCTCCCGCACTCAAAGAGAAGGAAATCTCCGGCTCATTTGCGGAGAATTACTCGGCGCTTGCATCGGATTTAAACATATGCTCGAAGCGCGGACTTTCCGAGCGTTTCGATTCAACGATAGGCGCGGGCACGGTACTCATGCCGTTCGGCGGCAAGAATCAGCTGACTCCCATTCAGGCAATGGTGCAGAAGATATCCGTCGAGAAGAAACACACCGACGACTGCTCGCTCATGGCGTTCGGCTACAATCCGTTTATAACCGAGCAGAGCCCTTATCACGGCGCGTACCTCGCGGTTATCGAATCGGTCTGCAAGCTCATCGCCTCGGGCGCAGAGTTCAAGGATGTTTATCTCACATTCCAGGAATATTTTGAGCGTCCCGGCAGGGACGGCAAGCGCTGGGGTCAGCCTTTGGCGGCACTTCTCGGTGCGTTCAAGGCGCAGATGGAGCTCGGTATCGGCTCCATAGGCGGCAAGGACTCGATGAGCGGCTCGTTTGAAAATCTCGATGTCCCGCCAACCCTCGTCTCGTTCGCCGTGACAACGGAAAAGACCTCTTCAATAGTCTCGCCCGAGTTCAAATCGGCGGGTCACAAGGTTGTTTTCATCGCGCCGGAGAAAGACAAAAACGGTCTGCCGAAGACCGACTCGCTAATAGATGTATTCTCCCGAGTTACCGGGCTTCTTCGCTCGGGCAAGGCAGTCGCCTGCTACACCCCCGGCATGGGCGGCATAGCGGAGGCGGTCATGAAGATGGCGTTCGGCAACGGCATCGGCTTTGAATACAGCAAAGATATCACGCTCGAAAAGATATTCGGACTCAGCTACGCGGGCTTCATTCTCGAACTCGCAAACGGCGCAGAAGAAACTGGCACGCTTCTCGGTCACACGAACGACAGCGTCTGCATCAGCCTTAACGGCGAGAGCATCGCTCTTTCGAAGCTTCTCGGAATATATGAGAACAAGCTCGAAAGCGTCTACAGCTGCAATATCAAAAACGCAGGCAAAGGTGCTGAGAACTTCTCATATGAAACTGTTGAGCGCAAAGCTCCCGCGATAAAAGTTGCAAAGCCGCGCGTGCTCATTCCGACGTTCCCCGGTACGAACTGCGAATACGACAGCGCAAAGGCAGTCCGCGACGCGGGCGCAGAGCCGGAGATAATTGTTATAAACAACCTCAGCGCGGACGGCATCAGCCGCAGCGTCGAAAAATTCGCGGACGAGCTTCGCTCCTCGCAGATGATATTCATCCCCGGCGGCTTCTCCGGCGGCGACGAGCCTGACGGCAGCGGAAAGTTTATCACGGCATTCTTCAGAAATGCCGCGATAAAAGAGGGCGTCACCGACCTGCTCGAAAACAGGGACGGACTCATGTGCGGAATCTGCAACGGCTTCCAGGCGCTGATAAAGCTCGGACTCGTCCCCTACGGCAAGATAATCGACACGGATGAAAATTGCCCGACGCTCACCTTCAACACCATCGCGCGCCACCAGTCGAGAATAGTGCGCACCCGCATTTCTTCGAACAAATCGCCGTGGCTCGCGCTGACTCAGGTCGGTGACATATATTCCGTGCCGATCTCGCACGGCGAGGGCCGTTTCCTCGCAAGCGACGAGCTCATAGCCAAGCTCGCCGCGAACGGGCAGATAGCCACGCAGTATGTTGATCTTGACGGCAACGCTTCAAATGATATACACTTCAACCCCAACGACTCCGTCTGCGCTATCGAGGGCATCACATCGCCCGACGGCAGAGTCTTCGGAAAAATGGGACACAGCGAAAGAATCGGAAAAGGTCTTTACAAAAATGTCCCGGGAGATTATAATATTCGTATGTTTGAAGCGGCTGTTAAATATTTTAAATGATGACAAGGAGAATGGAGCATGGCCTATTTATCCGACATTGAAATTGCGCAGCGCTGCAAACCCGAGCACATCGGCGTTATCGCAAAGCGCGCCCATGTTGACGAAAAGTACATCGAGCAATACGGAAACTACAAGGCGAAAATAGACCTGTCCCTGCTCTCGGAGACGAAGCGGGAAAACGGAAAGCTGATTCTTGTCACCGCCATAACCCCGACCCCTGCGGGCGAGGGCAAGACCACGACGACGATAGGCCTCGCAGACGGGCTGCGCCGGATAGGCAAGGATGTCACGGTCGCCCTGCGCGAGCCGAGCCTCGGCCCGGTTTTCGGAGTCAAGGGCGGAGCCGCCGGCGGCGGATATGCGCAGGTAGTTCCCATGGAGGATATCAACCTCCACTTCACCGGCGACTTCCACGCGATAGGCGCGGCGAACAACCTGCTTGCCGCGATGCTCGACAATCACATTCAGCAGGGCAACGCCCTGGGCATAGATGTCCGCAAGATAACATGGAAACGCTGCGTTGACATGAACGACCGCCAGCTTCGATTTATTGTCGACGGCATGGGCGGCAAGATGAACGGTATGCCCCGCGAGGACGGCTTTGACATAACCGTTGCGAGCGAGATTATGGCAGTGCTCTGCCTTTCAAGCTCGATAACCGACCTCAAAGCGAGGCTCTCGCGCATGATCGTCGGCTACACCTACGACGACAAGCCCGTGACCTGCGGCGAGCTCAAGGCGGCCGGCGCGATGACCGCGCTTTTGAAAGACGCCCTGAAGCCCAACCTTGTCCAGACCCTTGAGGGCACGCCTGCGTTCGTCCACGGCGGACCGTTCGCGAACATAGCGCACGGCTGCAACTCCGTCATGGCGACTAAGATGGCGCTCAAGATGGGCGATTATACCGTCACCGAAGCGGGATTCGGCGCAGATCTCGGTGCCGAAAAGTTCCTCGATATAAAGTGCCGCATGGCGGGACTTGCGCCCGACGCGGTGGTCGTCGTTGCCACTGTCCGCGCGCTCAAGATGCACGGCGGGCTCGACAAAAAGGAGCTTGCGGTTGAAGATATCGGCGCGCTCGAAAGAGGTATACCGAACCTCCTGCGCCATGTTTCCAACATCAAAAATGTCTATAAACTCCCCTGCGTCGTTGCGGTCAACAGATTCCCGACCGACACCGACGCCGAGATAGATTTCATCATCGCAAAATGCCGCGAGCTCGGGGTCAACACCGTACTCTCCACCGTGTGGGCCGAGGGCGGCAAGGGCGGCGAAGCGCTCGCGCGCGAAGTAGTCCGCCTGTGCGAAGAGGAAAAGGGCGATTTCACTTTCGCCTATGAAGATGAGCTTTCGATCGAGGAGAAGATCGAAGCCGTTGTCAGAAAAGTCTACGGAGGCGACGGAATAACCGTCATGCCCAATGCCAAAAAGCAGATAGCCCAGCTTGAAGCTCTCGGTTTTAGCAAATGCCCCGTATGCATAGCAAAGACCCAGTACAGCTTTTCGGATGACCCGACAAAGCTCGGCGCGCCCGAGCACTTTACTGTGACGGTAAAAAATGTCAAGGTCTCCGCGGGCGCGGGATTCATCGTTGTTCTGACCGGCGACATTCTAACCATGCCCGGGCTGCCGAAAGTTCCCGCCGCAGAAAAAATCGACGTTGACGAAAGCGGCAGAATAACAGGTCTGTTCTGAGATAATAATTCCGCTCGGAGAATATTTCTTCTGCCGAGCGGAGTTTCTATAAATATCGGAGGTAATAAAATGGCTTATTATTTCAACGAAGTATCGCATACCTTTAATGAGTATCTGCTCGTCCCCGGCTATTCGTCGAGCGAGTGCATACCCGCGAACGTGTCGCTCAAGACGCCCCTTGTCAAGTACAAAAAGGGCGAGGAGCCCGCGATTTCGCTCAACATTCCGCTGACTTCCGCCATTATGCAGTCCGTCTCCGGCGAGAAGCTCGCCGTGGCGCTCGCAAAGGAGGGCGGCGTGTCGTTCATCTTCGGCTCGCAGAGCATAGAGGATGAGGCGGCCATGGTCGCAAGGGCAAAGAATTTCAAGGCGGGCTTCGTCATCAGTGACTCGAACATCACTCCCGACGCGACTCTCAACGACGTTATCGCGCTCAAGGAGAGAAACGGCCATTCCACTATCGCCGTGACCGAGGACGGCTCGGCAAACGGCAGGCTTGTCGGCATAGTCACGAGCAGAGACTACCGCGTCAGCCGCATGACCGGCGACGAGAAGGTTTCGTCTTTCATGACTCCCCTCGAAAAGCTCGTCACCGCTCCGGACACCACCACGCTTAAAGAAGCCAATGACATAATCTGGGACAACAAGCTCAACTCCCTGCCCATAGTCGATTCCGAGGGCAAGCTCAGATATTTTGTTTTCCGCAAGGACTACGACGCCCATAAGGACAACCCGAACGAGCTTCTCGACGCCGACAAGCGCTATGTTGTCGGCGCAGGTATAAACACAAGAGACTACGCCGAGCGTATTCCCGCACTTGTCGAGGCGGGCGCAGACGTGCTCTGCATCGACTCCTCCGAGGGCTTCTCGGAGTGGCAGTCCCGCACCCTCGCATGGGTCAGAGAGCACTACGGCGACAGCGTCAAGGTCGGCGCGGGCAACGTAGTTGACAGAGAGGGCTTCCTCTTCCTCGCCGAGGCGGGTGCGGACTTCATAAAGGTCGGCATCGGCGGCGGCTCGATATGCATCACCCGCGAGACAAAGGGTATCGGCAGAGGTCAGGCATCGGCTCTTATCGATGTCTGCAAGGCAAGAGACGAATATTTCGAGAGAACGGGCGTATATATCCCCGTCTGCTCCGACGGCGGCATCGTCTACGACCACCATATGACCCTCGCGCTTGCAATGGGCGCGGACTTCCTGATGCTCGGCCGCTACTTCGCGCGCTTTGACGAGAGCCCGACAAACAAGATTTCACTCAAGGGCACTTACTACAAAGAGTACTGGGGCGAGGGCTCCAACCGCGCAAGGAACTGGCAGCGCTACGACCTCGGCGGCGACAAGAAGCTGTCGTTCGAGGAGGGCGTTGACTCCTATGTCCCCTACGCCGGCAGCCTCAAGGACAATGTCACGCTCTCGCTGAGCAAGGTAAAGTCCACCATGTGCAACTGCGGCGCGCTCACCATCCCCGAGCTGCAGCAGAAAGCGAAGCTGACCCTTGTCTCCGCAACGAGCATTGTTGAGGGCGGCGCGCACGACGTCGTGCAGAAAGAGACCTACTCCGATCTGAAAAAATAAGCCTGATTCTTTGCGGCAGGGCGCGGTGAAAACCGTTCCCTGCCTTTGAATTCAGGCAAATTTACTTGCACAATCACCAATAAATGAAAAGTTACGGCGCAAAAGGCTGTTAAATCCGACGTTTTTACCGAAAACGCCCGTTAAACTGTTGACACGCCGAAAATGCAATGCTATAATACAGACAATTTAAGACAGCACTTGATAGAGGATGCGAACGAGAAGAGTATCCAGCAGCAACGCCGGCAAGCGGCAGCTGGAGAAAGGCAAGTTCGCCGAAGTGATACCGCGGTTGCCGCCGCTGTAACGCTGGGCCCTCGCCGAACAGGCGACGGACTGTCACATGACTTATGTGGAGCGCTATCATCGGTTTTTCTGCACATATAGCAGCATATACAAAGCCTGTGATACCTCTTCGGGTCGCAGGCTTATTTAATTTTTTCCAGGAGATGGTACTAATGAACAGAACGAAGAGAATTGTGGCCGCCATTCTGGCTATCGCCATGTGCGCAGTATTATTTGCAGGCTGCGGCACGAAAACCGAAAGTGCCAAGACCGGCGTTGAAGACGGCGTTCTGACCGTTGCCATGGAGTGCGCATACGCTCCCTACAACTGGACTCAGAGCGATGATTCCAACGGCGCTGTCCCGATAAAGGATTCCAGCGACTACGCCAACGGATACGATATCATGATGGCTAAGAAGATATGCGAAGCAAACGGCTGGAAGCTTGAAGTTGTCCGCCTTGACTGGGATTCACTTGTTCCCGCAGTCCAGACCGGCAAGGTTGACGCCGTTATCGCAGGTCAGTCGATGACCGAAGAGCGTATGCAGCAGGTCGATTTCGCAGGTCCCTACCTCTATGCGAGCATCGTCTGCATGACAAAGCAGAACAGCAAGTATGCAAACGCTACCTCCCTTGCTGACCTCGCGGGTGCAAAGTGCACCTCCCAGCTCGGAACCATTTGGTATACCACCTGCCTTCCGCAGATAAACGGTGCTCTTATCCAGACCGCACAGGAGACCGCTCCCTCGATGCTCATGGCTCTTGAGACCGGCGCTGTCGACTTCATCTGCACCGATATGCCCACCGCTCAGGGCGCGCTCATCGCTTACAGCGATCTGAAGATCCTCGACCTTCCCGAAAATGCTTTCAAGGTTGACGAGGGCGACATCAACATCGGCATCTCTGTCAAGAAGGGCAACACCGAGCTCAAGGACAAGATCAACTCCGCCCTTGCAGGCATGACCGCAGACGACTTCAACAAGATAATGAACGAGGCTACCAAGATTCAGCCCCTTTCAAAGTAATCAACAATAATCAGAACGGAGATAACAAGATATGAACAAGCTTGCCGAGCTGTGGAGCGACATAGTCCAGTGCTGGAGCGATAGCTCAATGCAGTATCTGACCGGTGCGCTCAAGACAATAGAGCTCGCTGTTATAGCGACAATCATAGGCTGCCTCATCGGCCTTGTCTGCGGAATAATCCAGACTATTCCGTGCGGCAAAAAAGACAATATCGTAAAGCGGGTCATCCTCGGCATAGTCAAGGCTATAGTGCGTATCTACGTCGAAGTTTTCAGAGGCACGCCGATGATAATCCAGGCGATATTCATCTTCTACGCCCTGCCCTACTTCTCGAACGGCGCGATAAACCTTGAACCGACTTTCGCGGCATATCTCGTTGTCTCCATCAACACCGGAGCATATATGGCAGAGACCGTCCGCGGCGGTATAATGTCGATAGACGTCGGTCAAACGGAGGGCGCAATGTCCATAGGCATGAACCACTTCAAGACCATGCTCTATGTCATTCTTCCGCAGACCATACGCAATATCATCCCGCAGATAGGCAACAACCTCATAATCAACATCAAGGATACTTCCGTCATGTTCGTTATCGGCTACGCCGAGCTCTTCGCGGCTCACAAGGCTATCGTCGGCGCAAAGTATGTCTACTTCCCGTCGGCAGTTATAACGCTGACTATCTACCTGATAATGACGGTCATCTGCTCGCTTATCCTCAGACTGTGGGAGAAGAAGCTTGACGGTCCGGAGAACTTCGATCTCTCGACCACCGACACTCTCGCCCACACCAGCGGAATGTACTCATATGTCAAGAAGTTAAAGAAGGAGGGAAGATAATGTCAGAGCCTATTTTACAGATAAATCATCTTTCAAAGAACTTCGGCAGCCACGAAGTTCTGCGCGACATTGACTTTTCGGTCAATCCCGGCGATGTCACGAGCATCATCGGCGCGTCCGGCTCGGGCAAATCAACTTTGCTCCGCTGCATAAACCTCCTTGAGACTCCGACATCCGGCGATATACTCTATCACGGCACGAACATCGACAATATAAAAGGCGGCGCGAGCGCATACCGTTCGCACGTCGGCATGGTGTTCCAGTCGTTCAATCTTTTCAACAACATGACCGCTCTCAAGAACTGCATGATCGGTCAGACGAAGGTTCTCAAGAAGTCCAGAGCCGAAGCCAAGGCTTCCGCACTGCATTATCTTGAAAAGGTCGGCATGGCGCCCTACATCAACGCCAAGCCCTCCCAGCTCTCCGGCGGTCAGAAGCAGCGCGTCGCAATAGCCCGCGCGCTTGCGATGGAGCCCGAAGTTCTGCTGTTCGACGAGCCGACGAGCGCACTCGACCCCCAGATGGTCGGCGAAGTGCTCGAAGTCATGCGCAACCTCGCAAAAGAGGGTCTGACGATGATAGTCGTCACCCACGAAATGGCGTTTGCGCGCGACGTTTCAACGAATGTCGTATTCATGGCGGACGGACTCATCTGCGAGCAGGGCAGCCCGAAGGACATCTTCGAGAATCCGCAGGATCCCAAGACGCAGGAGTTCCTTTCAAGATTCCTCGCGAAATAAAATTAAACAGGATATCTCCGGCAAGGAGATATCCTGTTTTTAATTGTATCTGAACAACCGATATACATTTATTCACCCTCTCCCCTATTCTCTTGTCAATTTTTACAAAGCTGTTTGCCAACGGACGAAGGTATGGTACAGATTGACAAAATTGAATTTATTTTGCTGAAACACTTGAATATTTATGCATATAGTAGTATATTATTAGTCAAATAGTTGAATAATTTTGCACCGTCGGCGAATATCGGATCGTTTTTATAAACGCCGTGTTCGCCGAAAGCGCATTAAGCGGGAGACACCATGAAAATATTTATCGACGGCAGCGCCGGCACGACCGGGCTGAGAATAAAAGACAGACTGATGAAACGAAGCGACGTTGAGCTGATAACGCTCAGCGAGGAGCAGAGAAAAGATACCGAGAGCCGCAAGCAGGCGCTGAACAGCGCACAGGTCGCTTTTCTTTGCCTGCCGGACGCCGCCGCAGTTGAGGCGGTCGAACTGGTTGAAAATCCGGACACTGTTATTATAGATACCTCGACGGCGCACCGCACGAGCGAAGGCTGGGCTTACGGCTTTCCGGAGCTGTCAGCAGAATTTGAAGATAAGATAAAGAACTCCAAACGCATCGCCGTCCCCGGATGCCACGCCGGCGGGTTTATCGCGCTTGTTTATCCGCTTGTTGAGGCGGGCGTGCTCGGAAATGATGCACTGCTCAGCTGCTATTCTCTGACCGGCTACAGCGGCGGCGGCAAGAAGATGATTGCCGAATACGAGAGCGAGAATAAATCTCCCCTGCTCTTCGCACCCAGACAGTACGGGCTGACTCAGCAGCACAAGCACTTAAAAGAGATGAAAGGCATAACGGGCATTGAAAACGCCCCGATATTCTGCCCCGTGGTCGATGATTTTTACAGCGGAATGCAGGTCACAGTGCCACTGTTTGCGGAGCAGATAAACTGTTCTTCAAGCGAAATCGCCGACATCTACAGAGCGAAATATCAGGGCCCCGTCGTAACCTTCTGCGACAAATCGGACAACGACGGCTTTCTGTGCGCGGGCGCGCTCTCGGGCACTGACGGCATGAAAATATCGGTCTACGGCAACGATGAGCGAATACTGCTGACCGCCGTATACGACAATCTCGGCAAAGGCGCATCGGGCGCCGCGCTCGAAAACCTGAACCTTGTCATGGGCAAGGACAAGGCTTTCGGACTTGATATCTGAGGAGGTAAAATAAAATGAAAATAATATCGGGCGGCGTCTGCGCCGCAAAGGGATTCAAGGCTTCCGGCGTTCACTGCGGCATACGCAAGAACAGGACGAAGCGCGATCTCGCGCTCATATACAGCGAAAAAGTCGCCAACGCGGCGGCTGTCTATACAACTAATCTTGTCAAGGGCGCGCCGCTGGTCGTCACAAAAAATCATATCGCTGACGGCAAGGCGCAGGCGGTCATATGCAACAGCGGAAACGCGAACACCTGCAACGCGAACGGCGTTGAGATAGCCGAGCGCACGAGCGACCTGCTCGCGTCCGTGCTCGAAATAAAGCCCGCCGACATCGTCGTCGCTTCGACAGGCGTTATCGGCCAGCCGCTGAACATCACTCCGATAGCTTCCGGCATACCCGCTCTGAAAGCAGGACTCGGCGACCACTCAGATCAGGCGGCAGAGGCGATAATGACGACCGACACAATTCCGAAGGAGATTGCCGTCAGCTTCGAAATAGGCGGAGTTGAATGCAAGATGGGCGGCATCGCAAAGGGCTCGGGCATGATTCATCCCAACATGGCGACGATGCTCGTTTTCATAACCACCGACTGCGCGATAAGCAGCGAGATGCTCCAGAAAGCTCTGTCTTCGGACATCGCGGAGACTTTCAATATGATAAGCATCGACGGCGACACTTCGACGAACGACATGGTGACAGTGCTCGCAAACGGGCTCGCCGGGAACAAAGAGATCAGCAAAGACGGCGAGGATTTCAATGAATTTATGAAAGCCCTCAATACGATAACCGTGTGGCTTTGCCGCAGGATTGCCGCCGACGGCGAGGGCGCGACGAAGCTGCTCGAATGCAAAGTCAGCGGCGCAAAAGATAAAGAAACAGCCAAGACTGTTGCAAAGAGCGTTGTCTGCTCGTCGCTGACGAAAGCCGCCATGTTCGGCTCGGACGCCAACTGGGGCAGGGTTCTCTGCGCCATCGGCTACAGCGGTGCGGATGTTGACGTCAACAAAATCGACGTTTGGTTCAAGTCAGATAAAGGCTCGATCCTCGTCTGCGAAAACGGCGCGGGAGTTGATTTTTCGGAGGAAAAGGCAAAAGAGATACTCTCCGAAAATGAGATAGATATTCTTATTGATTTAAAGAGCGGCGACGCGTCTTCGACGGCGTGGGGTTGCGACCTGACATATGACTATGTCAGGATAAACGGAGACTACCGCACCTGATTACGAAAAACGGAGGGAAAGATATGAACATTTCAAACGCGGAGCGCGCAAGGGTTCTTGTCCACGCGCTGCCGTATATACAGGATTACGCAGGCAAGATAGTTGTCGTCAAATACGGCGGCAACGCGATGACGAGCGAAAAGCTAAAAGATTCCGTCATGCGCGACATCGTGCTGCTCTGGCTCATCGGCATAAAAGTCGTTCTGGTTCACGGCGGCGGCCCGGAGATAACGGATATGCTCCAAAAGACCGGCAAGAAGAGTGAATTCGTCAACGGTCTGCGCGTCACGGACAAGGAGACCGCCGATATAGTGCAGATGGTGCTCGCCGGAAAGGTCAACAAAAGCCTTGTCAACCTCGTTGAAAACAAAGGCGGCAAGGCGATGGGACTCTCCGGAATAGACGGCCACATGATTGAAGCGAAGATGAAAGACGAGAAGCTCGGCTTCGTCGGCGAGATAACAAATGTAAATATTCAGCCGATACTCGACGTTATCGACAAGGGATATATCCCGATCGTTTCGACCGTCGGCTGCGACAGCGAGGGCAATGTCTATAACATAAACGCGGACACCGCCGCGGCGAAGATAGCCGGCGCGCTCAACGCGGAGAGTCTTATATCCATGACGGATATCAGCGGCATTCTTCAGGACAAGGACGACCCGGACACGCTCATCTCGGTCATAAAGGCGGACGAAGTTCCCGCGCTCATAAAGAGCGGCATCATTGGCGGCGGCATGATTCCGAAAGCCGAATGCTGCATCGACGCAATAAAATGGGGAGTTCACAGGGTTTTCATTATTGACGGCAGGATACCGCACTCGATACTTATTGAAATGCTGACAGACGAAGGCATGGGCACGATGTTCACGGCATAAAAAGGAGATATAATGGATATATTACAGCAGCAGGACAAGGAATACATAGCCGGAACTTATGCGAGGTTTCCGCTGACCATCGAGGGCGGCAAGGGCTCCGTGGTCTGGGACGACGCGGGGAAGATATACACCGATCTGTCCTCGGGCATAGCGGTCAACACTTTCGGCATAGCCGACGACGAATGGATAAAAGCAATAACCGAACAGGCGGGCAAAATTCAGCACATGTCGAACCTCTACTACACAGAGCCTTGCGTGAAGCTCGCGCAGATGCTCTGCGACCGCACGGGAATGAAAAAAGTTTTCTTCTCGAACTCCGGCGCAGAGGCCAACGAATGTGCAATAAAGGCAGCGAGAAAATACGCCGCAGAGAAGCACGGCGCGGACTGCTACAACATAGTTACACTGAAAAACAGCTTCCACGGCAGGACGATAACCACCCTCGCCGCAACGGGTCAGGATGTGTTCCACAAAGATTTCCTGCCGCTGACCGAGGGATTTATCTATGTTGAGCCGAATGATATCGAGAAGATTGAAAAAGTTCTCTTTGAGAATCGCTGCGCCGCAGTCATGCTCGAAGTCGTTCAGGGCGAGGGCGGCGTTATGCCGCTCGACAAAGACTATCTCCAATCGCTCGAAAGAATCTGCCGCGAGCGCGACATTCTGCTCATCTGCGACGAGGTTCAGACAGGCAACGGCAGAAGCGGCAAGCTCTACAGCTACATGAACTACGGCATATTCCCCGACATCGTATCGACCGCAAAGGGACTCGCGGGTGGTCTGCCGCTCGGCGCTACACTGTTCAGCGAAAAGACAAAGGATGTTCTCACCCCCGGCTCCCACGGTTCCACTTTCGGCGGCAACCCGATATGCTGCGCCGGCGCGATAAACATTCTTTCGAGGCTCGATGAAAAGACTCTCGCCGGAGTCCGTAAGAGGTCGGAATATATATTTTCAGAGCTCAGCGGCGCACCGGGCATAAAAGAAGTAACCGGACTCGGGCTGATGATCGGCATAAAGACCGAAAGAGACGCCTCCGAGGTCATAAACGCCTGCATAAAGAAAGGCGTTCTCGTTATCAAAGCGAAAGACAAGGTCAGACTGCTCCCGGCGCTCAACATTCCCATGGAGCTGCTCGAACAGGCAGTCGGCGTTATAAAAGAAGTCTGTGCAGACAAGGAGGCTTGAACATGACATTCAAAGACAGAGATTTTTTGAAGCTTTTGGATTTCACTCCCGAAGAGATTGAATATCTTATCGACTTCGCCGCCTCTCTCAAGGCAAAGAAGAAAGCGGGCATACCGCACAAAATATGCGACGACAAGAATGTTGCGCTGATATTCGAAAAGACGAGCACGAGGACAAGGTGCAGCTTCGAAGTCGCGGCGCGCGACCTCGGCATGGGCACGACTTATCTCGACCCCTCCGGCTCACAGATAGGCAAAAAAGAGAGCATCGCCGACACGGCGCGCGTGCTCTCGGGCATATATGACGGCATTGAATACCGCGGCTTCGGCCAGTCGATAGTCGAAGAGCTCGCGCAGTATGCGACCGTCCCCGTCTGGAACGGTCTGACGAACGAGTTCCACCCGACGCAGATCCTCGCGGATTTTCTGACGATAAAAGAGCAGTTCGGGCATCTCAAAGGCATCAACTTCGTCTACATGGGCGACGCCAGATACAACATGGGCAATTCGCTCATGGTCGGCTGCGCGAAGATGGGCATGAACTTCACCGCCTGCGCGCCGAAGAAATATTTCCCAGACAAGGCGCTTATTGACACCTGCATGGAGATTGCCGCGCAGACCGGCGCTGAGATAAAATTCTGCGAAAGCCCCGACGAGGCAGCAAAAAACGCCGATGTGATATACACCGACGTGTGGGTCTCGATGGGTGAGCCTGTCGCAGTCTGGGAGGAGCGCATAAACGACCTCGCGCCCTATCAGGTCAACTCCGAGCTCATGGCAAAGGCATCGCCGAACGCTGTGTTCATGCACTGCCTACCCTCTTATCACGACATGAAAACGACGATAGGCAAGGAGATGGGCGAAAAGTTCGGGCGCAACTCAATGGAGGTCACTGACGAGGTGTTCGAGAGCGCACAGTCCGTTGTTTTTGCCGAGGCGGAGAACCGCATGCACACGATAAAGGCTGTCATGGCGGCAACGCTGACCGACGAGAGATAATATAATATATATTATTAATGTATAGGAGCTGTCAAAAATGACAGCTCCTTTTTATCGGTTCGGCAAACAGGGATTTGTCGCGAAATCCGCACAATTTTATTGATATGTAGCTTGTAGGGTGCGGCGACTCAACG
>OLRF01000531.1_pt1 | contig 48656 bp, 48 predicted proteins | sample 1672061 | NCBI WGS metagenome assembly OLRF01 (sample SAMEA3136641, study PRJEB25190) | human gut metagenome | reverse complement strand
TGGCCTCAGACGGTATAATCAACAACGGCCTGGGTCATCCGAGAGCTGCCGGAACTTTTCCGCGGGTTCTCGGAAAGTATGTGCGCGAGGAAAAAAAGCTTGACCTGCTGACAGCTCTGAGAAAGATGACTCTGGAACCTGCCAGGCGCCTCGAGCTTGAACACCGCAAAGGCGTGATAAAAGAAAACGCTGACGCTGATATAACTATCTTTGACCCGGAAACCATAATCGACGGTCCTGAATTCGGCAATATAGATATTCCTAACAAAGGCATAGATTACGTAATAGTCAACGGCCAGGTCGCCGTAAAGGATAATGAGATGATCAGCGAAAAAGCAGGAAAATTCATCTCACACGCAGACAAATAATTTTAAAATATGGCAATTTGACATAATTGTGCTTAAAATCCCTTGCAATTTCAAGGGATTTTATTTATAATATATAAGGTTAAATCGTTCAGAATTTTGTATGGAGGATAGATATGAAAGTTTTAGTAATCAATTGCGGCAGCTCATCGCTGAAGTATCAGGTTCTCGATATGACAAATGAATCTTTGCTCTGCAAAGGCCTCGTTGAGAGAATCGGAATGGATGGCTCAGTTATAACTCATGAAAAGATAGGAATGGACAAGGTCAAGAAAGAAGTTCCTATGAAAGACCACAAGGACGCCATAGAGCAGGTGCTGGCAGCGATCCAGGACAAGGAACACGGCGTTGTCAAGTCCATGGACGAGATAGGAGCGGTAGGACACAGAGTAGTTCACGCCGGAGAAAAATTCTCCAAGTCAGTTTTGATTACCGATGAAGTAATCAAAACGCTGGAAGACTGCGTAGAACTGGCGCCTCTGCACAATCCGCCTAACCTTTTAGGTATAGCGGCCTGCAAACAGCTGATGCCGAGCACTCCTATGGTTGGCGTATTCGATACGGCTTTCCATCAGACCATGCCGCCTGAATCATATATTTACGCTATTCCTTATGAATACTATGAAAAGTACGGAATCAGAAGATACGGCTTCCACGGAACTTCACACAAATATGTGGCTGAAAGAGCTTCAAAGATGCTCAACACCAGCCTGGACGACCTGAAGCTGATAACATGCCACCTGGGAAACGGAGCTTCAGTATCCGCCATAAAGAGAGGCAAGTGCATAGATACTTCGATGGGATTCACACCGCTTGAGGGTCTCGTAATGGGAACCAGGAGCGGAGATATCGACCCGGCCATCGTTACTTATATCAGAGAAAAGGAAAACCTGCCTCAGGGCAAGGCCAACGATATACTCAACAAGAAGTCCGGCGTGCTGGGTATCTCCGGCGTTTCCAGTGACTTCAGAGATTTGGAGGAGGCAGTTGCAGAGGGCAATGAAAGAGCTGCCCTGGCGCTGAAAGTTTTCGCCCATAAGGTAAGGTTCTACATCGGAGCTTACATCGCTGAGATGAACGGCGTAGACGCCATAATATTTACTGCCGGCGTAGGAGAAAACGACGTTTCGATGAGAGAAATCATCTGCGATAACTTGGGTAACCTGGGAATCAAGCTGGATCCTGTGAAGAACAAGGTAAGAGGCAAGGAAACTATAATCTCAGCCGACGACGCAAGAGTTAAGCTTCTTCTCATACCTACCAACGAAGAGCTGATGATCGCAAGAGATACTTACGACATCGTTACAGGAAAAGCAATTTAAAAAAAGTTGTTGACAAAACACGTGACTTAAGTATATACTTAAGCAGTTGACGATATAAAGGAGGTGTAAAACATGGCAGTACCTAAGAGAAAAACGTCAAAAGCCAGAAGAGATAAGAGAAAATCTGCTAATATGAAGATGACTGCACCTGGACTTTCAGTTTGTCCACAATGTCATGAACCTAAACTTCCTCATAGAGTTTGCCCTAACTGCAACTACTATGACGGCAAGGAAGTTGTAAAGGCAGAGGCTTAAGATGAGTTTACCGAGCGGCAGACGTATGTCTGCCGTTTTTGTATTTTCAGCTGAAAAAGAATTTAGAGAAGGGCGAAAGAAAAGCATCAGTCATAAAAGCATGCAAACTTCAATAATTCTTCAATCTTTTTTCTGTATAATGACGCTGGAGGCATATTTATGAAACTTTTACTTGTTGAAGATGAGAAACGAATGGCGCAGGCCCTCTGCGAGATACTGCGTCTTGAAAAATACGACGTTGATCATTACGCCGACGGAGCCGAGGGATTGTATGCGGCTGAAAGCGGCATATACGACCTGATAATCCTCGACGTTATGCTGCCGCATAAAAACGGCTTTGAGATAGCCTCGGATTTACGCAGAAAAAACATCAAAACTCCTATACTCATGCTGACAGCCAAAAGCGAGCTGGATGATAAGGTGATGGGGCTCGACTGCGGAGCAGACGATTATCTGACCAAGCCGTTCATGACGAAAGAACTGCTGGCCAGGCTCCGGGCTCTTGTGAGGCGCAGTATCAATACGCCGGACGGAGCTCTTTCTTTCGGCGACATCAGGCTGGAGGTGGATACTTCGGCTCTTATATGCAAAGAAGCAAGCGTGCGCCTTTCAGAAAAAGAATTCAGGCTTTTAGAATACCTGATTGCAAATCAGGGGCGCATACTGACGAGAGAGCAGCTGGCCGTAAAGATATGGGGATATGAAAACGACGCGGAATATAACAATGTAGAAGTATATCTTTCCTTTGCCCGCAAAAAACTCAGCTTTGTAAAATCCAAGACAGAGATAAAAGCGGTGCGGGGAGTCGGATATGAATTGAGGTACGGCGATGTTTAAAAAGTCAAGGCGTAAAATAGTAGCGGCGATTCTCTCCGTTCTGATAATGCTTCTGGTCGGAACTTTTTTAATCATATACATTTCAAGCTATGTGGAAATGACCGGCGAAAACCAGCAGATGCTCAGGCAGTATGTCAGCGAATACAATCTGTCAGCCGGCACTGACGCGGCTCCCGATAGAGAAGTTCCCAGAGACAAGTTCGGCGGCCGCCCTGAAGCTCCTCCGATACTGGAGCTTTCAACTTTCTATTCCGTCGCAGTAGCAAAAAGCGGCCAAGTGCTGAAAGTCGATACGGCAGACATTTCAACCATCAACGAAGAAGATTTGATAGAGATGGCGGAGGAAATACTTGCGGGCGAAAAGGCAGAGGGAACCATAGGCTCGCTGATATTCAGGGCAGAAGATAAGGGCGAGTATTATCTGGTGGCTTTTTTGGACAATACCGTCTTTTGGGATAACGCAGGGACACTGCTCAGCTATACGCTGCTCTTCGGAGGAATAGCCCTTGCAGGACTGTTCTTTTTGGCCAGATATCTTGCAGACAGGATCGTTTCACCGCTGGAAGAGAGCTATCAGAAGCAGAAACAGTTCGTTTCCGACGCAGGCCACGAATTGAAAACCCCGGTGGCCGTAGTCAACGCCAATATCGAGGTGCTTTCCCGCCAGATAGGTGAGAATAAGTGGCTGGCCAACATACGCTATGAAAACGAACGCATGTCGGCGCTGATCAGTCAGCTGCTTGATTTAGCCAGGGCTGAAAACGCCGCTTCAACCGCCGAAACGATAGACCTGAGCCGGCTCGTGTACGGTGAGACGCTGCCCTTTGAAACAGTGGCTTTCGAAAATGGACTGACCTTAAAAAGCGACATCGAAGAGGACATCGCCGTCAGCGGAAACAGCCTGCAGCTTAAACAGCTTACGTCCATTTTGCTGGATAATGCCATCAGGCACAGCGATGAGAATGAAATAGAGCTTACACTCAAAAGAGAAAAGAACTGCGCCGTATTGTCCGTCTTCAACTCAGGAAAAGAAATACCGCCGGAGCAGAAGCAGCTGCTGTTCGAGAGGTTTTACAGGTCAGATGAGGCAAGGACAGGGGAATGCGGCCATTACGGTCTGGGTCTTGCGATTGCCAAGGCTATAGTGACATCTCATAAGGGAACGATCGATGTTCGCTGCGGCGGCGGAAAGATAGAATTTTACGCCAAAATTCCCCTGCAGACTAAGAGTCACACACAGAACAAGAACACTGCGAAAAAATAATTTTTAAATTATTAAAAATATTCAATATTAGTTCAATCTTCCTCCTGTATACTGAGGCCATCAGAAATACAGGAGGACTTTTTTATGGGGTTTCAGACGGTTTTTAAACGTTATGAACTGAAATATATGCTGACAGCGGAGCAAAAGAAAAAAGTGCTGTCAGCGATGGAAAATCACATGTCGCCGGATCAGTACGGACGCGTGACGATTCGCAACGTCTATTTTGACACCGATAATTACAGGCTGATACGCCGTTCCATCGAAAAGCCAGCGTATAAGGAGAAACTCAGGATACGCAGTTACTGCCATGCTGACCCTGACAGCGACGTATTCGTGGAGCTGAAAAAGAAATACAAAAACGTCGTGTACAAAAGACGGCTTTCCATGCCGGAAGAAGCAGCCATGCGCTGGGTATGCGGCGAACATTTGCACTGCATGCATAACCAGATATCAGAGGAAGTCGATTATTTCATCTCATATTACCAGAATCTTCAGCCTGCGGCATTTATCTCTTATGAAAGAGAAGCGTTTTGCGCCAAAGATAAATCCGATTTTCGCGTCACCTTTGACGATAATATTCTCGCGCGGCAAAAAGATATGTCCCTGGAAAGTGAAATATACGGCGTGCCTCTGCTGCCTGAGGGGAAGACTCTGATGGAAATAAAATGTTCCGGTGGTATTCCAATGTGGATGAGCAAGACTCTTTCAGAAGAGCACATCTACAAGATGTCTTTCTCAAAATACGGTACGGCATACAGGAATCTTATCTATCCGGAATTGAAAAGGGAGGGTATATATAATGTTTAATAATATTTTTAACGGTCTGTTTGATACCGACCTTACGCAGGTCATAAGCGTGACTGACTTTGTACTATGTCTGGTATTTTCACTCATATTGGGACTGGCGATGGCCTTTGCATATATGTTCCGCAGCCGCTATACCAAGAGCTTCGTCGTTACTTTGGCGCTCTTGCCCGCAGTGGTATGCGTGGTGATCATGCTGGTCAACGGCAACGTAGGCACGGGAGTGGCGGTTGCCGGAGCTTTTAATCTTGTGCGCTTTCGGTCTGTGCCGGGTACTGCCAAAGAAATTTGTGCCTTGTTCCTGGCCATGGGAGCAGGACTCATAACAGGTATGGGATACCTTGGATTTGCCGTCCTGTTTACAGTCGTCATGTGCCTGATGTTTCTGCTTTACAACAGGACAGACCTGGGAGCAAAGAAAAATGCGGCAATATATAAAACGCTGACTGTAACCATCCCGGAGGATTTGGATTACACGGGAGTTTTTGATGACATTTTCAAAATATATACTTCCGCCTGCGAGCTGGTTCACGTTAAGACCACCAATATGGGCAGCATGTTCCGCCTGACTTACCAGGTAACTTTGCGCGATGCGGAAAAAGAAAAGGAAATGGTCGACAAGCTGCGCTGCCGCAACGGAAACCTTGAAATATCAGTTTCCAGGCAGGAAAACACCGTGTCAGAGCTGTAGCTCGAAAGGAGGGGCATATTTATGAAAAAATGGTTATCTTTGATTTTGAGCTTGGCATTGACAATGTGCTTGCTGAGCGGCTGCGGAAAAACGGAGTCGGCAGGCGGCGAGAAGTCTGCTGATGCTGAAACCGTTCAGGCGGATTTTGAATATACAGATGAAGATATGTTCACCGACTGGGATTACAATACGGAGTATGATGAAGACAGCGTTCAGATAGAGCTTAATGGAGATTCGGCAGAAGCTTCTTCAGACAGCGTTGAGATAAACGGTTCGACTGTGACGATTACGGAAGAGGCGACCTATGTCATTTCCGGAACGCTCAATGACGGAATGATCGTTGTGAATGCTTCCGATACCGCCAAAGTACATCTTGTCTTGGCAGGTGCGGATATAAACAGTGAGACTTCGGCTCCGATATATGTGCCGGAAGCCGATAAGGTGCTGGTTTCTCTGGCAGATGGAACGGAAAACATCCTTTCAAACGGCGGAACCTTTGAACAGATAGACGATAACAATATAGACGCGGTCATCTTCTCAAAGCAGGATCTCACTTTGAACGGTTCAGGCTCCCTTGAAGTGATTTCTCCTGCAGGACACGGCATAGTCTGCAAAGATGATCTGGCTGTTACAGGAGGCACGTATAGCATTGAATCCGCTTCCCACGGACTGGATGCCAACGACAGCGTAAGAATCACAGGGGATACCGATATTGCGGCTGACACGGGAAAGGACGGTATTCATTCGGAAAACAACGATGATGATTCTCTGGGCTTTGTCTATATTTCAGGCGGCAGCTTCAGCCTTGAAGCAGAGGGGGACGGTATAAGCGCAGGTTCATATATGCAGGTGTCAGACGGCGTCTTTGATCTTCTGGCGGGAGGCGGAAGCGAGAACGGAAGCAAGAGTTCTTCAGATACATGGGGAGATTTCCGCGGCGGAGGAGGAAGAGAGCCTGGTCAGGCCATGATCCCTCAGTCATCATCGCAGCCATCATCACAGTTATCGTCGCAATCTTCCGCGCAGGCGGATTCAGAAGACAGCAGCACCAGCATGAAAGGACTCAAAGCTTCCGCCGGCATGCTTATCACTGGGGGCAGCTTTAACATCGACTCAGCAGACGATTCAGTACATTCCAACGTATATATTACTGTAACGGGAGGCGACTTCCAGATAGCCTCAGGAGACGACGCTTTCCATGCGGACGAATCCATGACCATCGACGGATGCACCATAGATATATCCGAGAGCTATGAGGGCTTGGAAGCTCTGGAGCTTGAAATACTCGGCGGCGACATCACGATAGTTGCCAGCGACGACGGACTCAACGCCGCAGGAGGAACAGATTCCAGCGGCACCGAGGGAGGACGCGACGGCATGTTTGCAGATGTCGGAGAAGCAGGCATGGGCGGAGGTATGGCCTCTTCCAACGGAAGCATAGTCATATCCGGCGGCAGCCTGTACATCAACGCTTCCGGCGACGGGATAGACGCCAACGGTTCCGTGACTATTTCAGGCGGTTATATAGTCGTGGCCGGACCTAATCAGGGAGATACGGCGACGCTGGACTACGATACCAGCGCAGTTATCACGGGCGGAACGTTCATCGGAACGGGAGCTTCCGGCATGGCGCAGACTTTCAGCGATTCGGAGCAGGGAGTCATATCAGTCAGCGTAGGTTCCCAGTCTGCAGGGACAAATATTGTCTTGACTGATGCAGACGGCAATGAGATCGTCAGCTATTCGCCGGAACTGCCGTTCAGCGTGGTCATCATCAGCGATCCTGATATAGTGTCAGGCGAGACATATACCGTTACAGTAGGCTCGTCTTCAGGTGAAATTGAAGCCAGCTGATTTATCAGTACGATGCTTGAGTCTGAGTTCATACGAATCATGATAAACATGACAAAACTGTATGAGCTCAGGCTCTTTTTGTTTTTACGCTGAAAAAGGTTCAAAGAAATATTTTGTCGTTAATTATGGGAAAGAACTGAAAAACCGCCGGCAGCGTCCGGCGGTTTTGGCTTAGGTATATTCAATTGTGATTTTAATATAGAAACTGCAAAATACTGCGGCTTCCCGGCGTTTGTGGAAATACCGCAGCATTTCTTTTTATATATTCTGTCTGTCGCCTCTACATCTCACATTTCCATTGATGAGCGCGGACTACTCCACCAGATCGAATTCACGCAGCGTGTCGTAGAGCAGATACTGGGTCTTGTTGCTCGGCGGACACATAGGCAGCCTGTATTCTGCTGAACACATGCCCATCATGGATAAGGCGGCCTTTACAGGCACCGGGTTCACCTCGGCGAATACGGCGTCTATCAGAGGTTTGATGGCTACCTGCTCACGTCCGGCCTTACGCCAGCTGCCGCTCAGATATTCGCCTATCATGGCGGAGTATCTGGCAGGTATTATGTTTGAAACGGTCGATATACAGCCTATACCGCCCAGAGAGAGGATAGGTACAGTCTGGTCGTCGTTGCCGGAATAAAGGCTGAAGTTGTCGCTTACGCAGGCAGCGATTTCGCATATCTGTGAAATATTGCCCGAAGCTTCTTTTATACCGGCGATATTCGGGTGGTCGGAGAGGATTTTGACGATACGAGGGGATATGTTCACTCCTGTTCTTGAAGCCACCGAATACATTATTATAGGCAGCGACACTTTATCTGCTATAGTCTCGTAATGAGCTATGAGACCTGAATCTGTACATTTATTATAATAAGGAGTGACGATCAGGAGACCGTCCGCTCCGGCGTTTTCCATTTCCTTTGCCAGGCTGGCGGTAGTTTCGGTCGAATTGGTACCAGCTCCTGCGATCACGGGCACACGTTTGTCAGTCAAATCCACAGCGAATTTGACCAGCTGAACTTTTTCCAGGGAGGAAAGAGTCGCGGCTTCTCCGCTGGTGCCGCAGATCACTAGAGCGTCTATACCTTGGCCGATTTGCCATTCGATGAGCTTACCCATGGAAACGTAGTCTATTTTTCCGTCCTTGAAGGGTGTGATGAGGGCTGTCGCGGCCCCTGTAAATAATGGCAAACTAACACTTCCTTTCATCATATATTGATTATAAATTATTATATTCATCTGACCTTATTTTGTTGAAAACACTGCGAAAAAGTGATACAATAAATAGTCATGAATATTGATTTTAAATAGAAAAATCCAAATAGAGAGGTATTTTTATATGAGCGAGAAACTTAAAGTAGGAATTCTGGGCGGAACGGGAATGGTAGGCCAGCGTTTCATTTCACTGCTGGAAGACCATCCGTGGTTTGAAGTGGTAACTATAGCGGCCAGCGAGAGAAGCTGCGGTCTTCGCTATGAAGACGCGGTAAAAGGCCGCTGGAAGATGGATAAAGATATTCCCGAAGCTGTTAAAGATATCAAGATCATGAACGTTAAAGACGTGAAAGCTGTGGCTGAAACCGTCGATTTCGTATTCAGCGCCGTCGACATGACCAAGGAAGAGATCAAAGCCATAGAAGAGGAATATGCTAGGACTGAGACGCCGGTAGTTTCAAACAACAGCGCCCACAGATGGACGCCCGACGTTCCGATGGTCATACCTGAGATAAACTGCGAGCATTTTGAAATTATAGAAGCCCAGAAAAAGCGCCTCGGCACCGAAAAAGGCTTCATTGCCGTCAAGCCAAACTGCTCCATACAGAGCTACGTCCCGGCATTAAGCGCGTGGAAAGAATTTGAACCTTACGAATGTATAATCACCACATATCAGGCGATTTCCGGAGCTGGAAAGGATTTTAAAGCATGGCCTGAGATGGTGGAAAACATAATCCCTTATATCGGAGGCGAAGAGGCTAAGAGTGAAGACGAGCCGCTGAGGATATGGGGACGCGCCGACATGGAAAAGGGAGAAATCATTAAAGCCGAGGAGCCTAAGATTTCCTGCCAGTGCCTCAGAGTTCCTGTTCTCAACGGACATACGGCGGCGGTATTCGTCAAGTTCAGAAAGAAACCGACGAAGGAACAGCTCATTGAAAAGCTGGAGAGCTACAGAGGTTTTCCGCAGGAGGAAGACCTACCGATGGCTCCAAAGCAGTTCATAAAATACTTTGAGGAAGATGACAGACCTCAGGTCAAAGCTGATGTGGACAGAGACAAAGGAATGGGAATTTCCATCGGAAGACTGAGGGAGGATACCATCTACGATTACAAATTTGTGGGTCTTTCGCACAATACGATAAGGGGAGCCGCCGGAGGCGCGGTGCTTTGCGCGGAAGCTCTTACCGCCAAGGGATATATAGAGAAAAAATAAGGGAGAGAGATTATGTCGTATTTAGAATCAATAGTTTTAGGATTAGTTCAGGGACTGGCGGAATTTCTGCCCATAAGCAGTTCAGGTCATCTGGCGCTGCTGCAGCAGTGGTTCGGCATAGAAGAAGACAAAGTTCTGCTGTTTGCAGTCCTTCTTCATGTGGGAACTCTCATCTCCGTTCTCATAGTCTATTGGAAAGACGTATGGGAGCTGATAGTAGAGCTCGGACTTACAATCAAGGACATCTTCACGGGAAAGGGTCTGAGGTTAAATGAGAGACCTGTCAGGAAGCTGGGCGTGATGATAATCGTCGCGACGATTCCGACAGGACTCATAGGAGTGCTCTTCAACGACTTCTTCAACGGCCTGTATAATTCAGTGATTCCTATAGGAGTTGGCCTAATCATAACCGGCTTCCTGCTGGTCATCGCAGAAAGAATGGGAGACTCCAACAGGGGGATAAAGCAGATGAACTACCGCAACGCTCTGTTCGTAGGCGTAGTGCAGGGTATAGCCATATGTCCCGGCATTTCCAGGTCCGGTTCGACACTGTTCGGCAGTTTGATCTGCAATCTGGACAGAAAATTCGCGGTAAAGTTTGTATTCCTCATTTCGATACCGTCTATTCTGGGCTCGGCAGTAATGGAAGCTCCGGCGGCGATAGAGGCAGGGATGAGCATGTCCGAGCTGGGACCTATATTGGCGGGAATGGCAGTAGCTGCCGTCTCAGGACTCATTGCCATCAAGACCATGATCAAGATAGTATCGAATAAAAAATTAAGCTATTTTTCGTACTATGTATGGGCCCTCGGCCTGTTCGTAGTGCTGTACGGAATATTTGCCTAAGCCGCCATGCGGTTGGAACGGACGGCGTTCCATTCAACTTGGAGAAAGGATTTTTATATGGCAGAAAAGAAAAGAGGTCCCGGAAGACCGCCGGGCTCAAAAAATAAAAAAACTGCCCCTAAAGAAGAGTCCAAAGCGAGAGAAAAGGCTAAAGCGATTCAGGCCAAGCGGAAAGCTGACAGAAGGGTAGTGGATGAAATCTGGTCCATAATCGCCATCGCTCTCGGCGTATTTCTGGTGATTGCGATTTTTACTGGAGGCGCGGGACAGTTCGGCGAGCTTGTGGGAAACTTTTTCAAAGGCGTTCTCGGCTTTGTCGCCTACGTACTGCCTTTTTATCTCATACTGTTCGGCATACTGCTTTTTGCCAGACAAACTACTTCCATCTCCGTAAAAACCATCTTGCTGGCTTTCCTGGTTCTATGGATGCTAGCGACTATCAATTCTGTCAGATTCATCGACGCGGAGAAGATAAGCGTGTCTTTTTCAGCTTTGAAAGGCTTTTATGAGACAGGAGTGACGCTCAAGAGCGGCGGTCTGCTGGGCATGTTCCTCGGCTCCCTGCTGGTCAAATGGCTGGGCGTATCGGGCTGCCTGATTTTCACCGTAGTCGTGACTCTCATAAGCCTGCTTCTGATCATAAATACGCCGGTCTCCAGATTTCTGCGCAAGATAGGCGAAAAGCGCGAGGAAAAGAGACTGATAAAAGAAAACTCATATCTTGACAAAGAAGAGGCAGCGGAGACTGAAAAGCAGATGAGCGTAGATGACATCCCTGAGACAAATGTCAAAGTTAAGGAATCTCCGCTTAAGAGAAAAAATATAAAGATCGTCGACGGAAACGCTTCTTCATCATATGCCGATGAAGCTGTTTCTTCCGGGGGACGGCTATCTGCCAAGGATCAGGCCGGAAGAGATAAAAATAACGTCCTCTATTATATGAGCGACGATTCTCTCTTCGGCGGAACTGAACCGTCGGGAACCTACGGTCTGGAGGAAAAGGAAGATTACGGACACGGTTTCGGCATCACCGGAGCTCCTGACAGCGAAAGCACAGGTCTGGGTACAGGACTCGGGACAGGTCTTGGACCGGGATTTGGGAGCAGCTTCGGCTCAAATTCAGGCTCTGGCATTGGCTTGGAGCCCGATCAGAAAGATACATACGGCACAGGCTTGGGAGCTTCATCGAGAAGCAGCATCATTTCCGGCGCAGAAAAAGCTCATGACGGACAGAAGACTATAACCAAAAAAGAAGCCAGGGAAGCTATGCTTTCAAAAGACGAGATCAATAACGCTCCGGCTTCCAAAGAATATAAGATGCCGCCTGTGAGTCTGCTGGAAAGAAGCAAAGCAGCCACGAGAACCAACAACAGACTGCTGACAGATAAAGCTCAGAAGCTGGAAGAAACGCTGAAAAATTTCCACGTAGACGCAAGAGTAGTTCAGGTCACCCAAGGACCGACCGTCACCAGATACGAGATACAGCCGTCGGTGGGAGTAAAGGTCAACAGCATAGTCAGGCTGGCCGACGATATAGCTCTGAATCTTGAAGCCAGGAGCATAAGAATAGAAGCTCCCATACCGGGCAAAGCAGCCGTGGGCATAGAAGTGGAAAACGATTCCGTGACCATGGTGCACATGAGAGACATCATAGATTCTCAGGAATTCAAAAACAGCAAATCCAAGATCACCTTCGCCGTAGGCAAGGACATCGGCGGAAAGGCCATAGTAGCCGACCTCAAGGCCATGCCTCATCTGCTCATCGCAGGTTCCACAGGTTCCGGAAAGTCCGTCTGCATAAACGGCATAATAACCAGCCTGCTTTACAAAGCAAAGCCTGATGAAGTAAAGCTTATCCTCGTAGACCCTAAAGTCGTGGAGCTGGGCAATTACAACGGAGTTCCGCATCTGATGATACCTGTGGTCACAGACCCAAGCAAAGCCGCGGCAGCCCTCAACTGGGCCGTGGCCGAGATGACCGACAGGTACAAGAAGTTCGCCGAAGAGGGCGTTAGAGATCTGGAATCCTACAACGAATCGGTCAGGGCCAACGATGAACTGGATAAGGTGATGCCTCAGGTAGTTATAATCATAGACGAGCTGGCCGACCTGATGATGGCGGCTCCGTCGCAGATAGAAGAGTCGATATGCAGGCTGGCACAGATGGCAAGAGCCGCCGGAATGCACTTGATAGTGGCCACACAGAGACCGTCTGTAGACGTTATAACAGGCGTCATCAAGGCCAACATACCTTCCAGGATAGCCTTTGCCGTTTCATCCCAGGTGGATTCCAGGACCATACTGGATATGCAGGGCGCGGAAAAGCTGGTGGGCAAGGGCGATATGCTCTTCAATCCGATGGGCATGGGCAAGCCGATAAGAGTTCAGGGCGCTTTCATCTCCGACAGCGAAGTGAACAAGGTGATAGATTTCGTCAAGGGCCAGGTCAAAGACGTAGACTATAATCAGGACGTTTTGACCAGGATAGAGAGAACCGATCAGACGGCTGCCGAGGACGACGGAGACGAACTGCTTTCCGACGCCATCGAACTGGTGGTAAGGAGCGGACAGGCTTCAGTATCCATGCTGCAGAGGCGATTCAGGATAGGCTATAACAGAGCTGCCAGGATCGTCGATATGATGGAGGCCAGAGGCATAGTCAGTCCGCAGGACGGTTCCAGGCCGAGGCAGGTGCTGATAAGCGAAGAAGAGTACGACTGCATGAATGATGAAACAGGAGGAACAGGGGAAATATAGTTTATGAAAGTATACATGGAAACGCTTGGCTGTCCGAAAAATTTCAACGACACTCAGTCAGCCAAGGGCATCATGAAAGAGGCCGGCATAGAGCTTACGGACGACTTGGAAAATTCCGACGTGATGATACTCAACACCTGCGGCTTCATCAACGACGCGAAAAAAGAATCCATCGACAGGATATTCGAGCTGGCGGAGTACAAGGATTGCAGCAGAAAGCTGATAGTCTCCGGCTGCCTTTCCCAGAGATATGACGCAGAGCTTACGGAAGAAATGCCGGAGGTCGACTGCTTCATAGGCGTGAATGAATACGAGAGGCTTCCTGAAATCCTTTTGTCTCTGAGCGGAGATAACAGCAGCCCAGGAGACAGCAGTAGTGACGCCGGCAGGAGCGAGGTCAGCAGCCGGGAGGCTGGCGGCCGCAATCAGGTCAGGGCGTGCCCTGATGAAACTTTGAAGCCGATGCCAAGACTTTTGGGAGAAAATCCGTATTCGTCCACTCTTAAAATCGCCGAGGGCTGCGACAACCGCTGCGCCTACTGTGTTATTCCGGACATAAGAGGACATTTCCGCAGCAAGAGAAGAGAGGACATATTAAAAGAAGCTGAGTTTCTGGCGGAAAAAGGCTGCAAAGAACTGATTCTGATAGCGCAGGACGTGACTCTCTACGGAGTCGACCTCTACGGCAGGCAGGAACTTCCGGCGCTGCTGCGGGACTTGTGCAGAATAGACGGTATAAAGTGGATAAGGCTGATGTACTGCTACGAGGACAGAATCACCGACGAGCTGATTGAAGTCATGGCCGCCGAAGAGAAAATATGTGATTATATAGACATACCTATACAACATTCCGCAGACGGCGTGCTCAAAGCCATGCGCCGCCGCTCCACAGAGAGTTCCATCAGGGATACTATAGCAAGGCTGAGAAAAGCCATACCGGATATACATATAAGGACTACGCTGATCACGGGATTTCCCGGTGAAACGGAAGAGGATTTTGAAAAACTTCTCGATTTCGTCGGAGAGATGAAATTTGCAAGGCTGGGTGTTTTCGCCTATTCCCAGGAGGAAAATACTCCCGCGGGCGAGATGGAGAATCAAATTCCCCAGGAAATAAAAGAGCAGAGGGCCGAAACCATAATGAGGAGACAGCTGGATATTTCCCTGGAAAGCAACAGGGAAAAGATCGGCAAGACGCTGGAAGTCCTGGTGGAAGAAAGAGATGCGGACGGAAGCTACATAGGACGGACGCGGTATGACGCGCCGGAGATAGATAATTCCGTCATATTCTCTTCGACCCGGAAACTTGAGCCGGGAACGATGGTAAACGTATTGATCGAAGACGCTTTTGACTACGATCTGACAGGCAAGGAGGTACAGTGATGAATTTACCCAATAAGTTGACTATAGCAAGAGTTATAGCAGTGCCGTTTTTCATAGCGGCCTTTTACCTAGGCTGGTACGCCGTGGCTTTCGTCATATTCATAGCCGCTTCTTTTACTGATATGCTGGACGGACAGATTGCCAGAAAAAATAATCTGGTCACCAATTTCGGCAAGATAATGGACCCTCTGGCCGACAAAGTGCTGGTTTATTCAGCTCTGTGCCTGATGATACCTTATCTCGTTCCGGCATGGATGCTGATAATCATACTGGCGAGGGAATTTACCGTGGCCGGTATGAGAACTGTGGCGGCTTCAGAGGGAATAGTTATAGCGGCAGGCATGAGCGGCAAGATCAAGACCGTTCTGCAGATGATAGCAGTGTGTCTGCTGCTCCTAGTGCCGGCGTTCCCGTTCTTTATACCTCTTTGGTACGCTTCGCAGGCTTTCCTGTGGGCTTCCCTTATAATGACGGTTTATTCCGGCGTGGAATATGTCTGGAAAAACAGACAAGTCTTTTCGATAAAATAATATCGTAGGAAGAACCTGGCCGGCTGGCCATATGAAATTTGACATGACGGAGGAATGACATATGAAAACAGCATTGCTTACAGTGGGAACTGAAATCCTCTTCGGACAGATCGTCAATACCAACGCAGCGTGGCTTTCCCAGCAGCTTAACGACCTGGGCATAGACGTGATGTATCATTACAGCGTGGGAGACAATCCTAAACGCCTTGAAGAGCTGATACATTTCGCTTTCCACGACTGCGACATGATAATAACCACGGGCGGACTCGGTCCTACCCAGGACGATTTGACAAAGGAAGTCATAGCCAAGGCTATGGGAGATAGGATAGTTCGCAATGAGCAGTGTCTCAGGGATTTGAAGAGCCATTACGATAACGGACGACAGATGACGGAAAACAACCTTAAGCAGGCCGATATGCCGTCAACGGCGATTCCTCTGCCTAACGCGCAGGGAACGGCTCCCGGCTTTTGGCTGGAAAAAGACGGCAAGATAATAACTTCCATGCCTGGCCCGCCGAGGGAAATGACCGACATGTTCAACAAGCAGATAAAACCTCGTCTGGAAAAGCTACAAGACAGCGTGATATACTACAAGATCCTCAGAGCATTTGCCCTCGGAGAATCGAAGATGGAGACCATGCTGCTGCCGCTGATAGACAATCAGACAGACCCTACGATAGCCACATACGCCAAGGAGGGCGAATGCAGTCTGCGCATAGCTTCAAAGCGGCCTACACTGGCCGATGCACAGAAGGCCGTGGCCGATATGGAAGCCAAAGTCCTTGGCATAATCGGAGATTTTGTCTACAGCTGCGACGACGAAGAGCTGATAGAGGTGGTAGGCAAATTGCTGATAGAAAAGAATATCTCTGTTTCCTGCGCTGAATCCTGCACAGGAGGACTGTTCGCGGGAGCTTTGACGGATATTCCGGGAATCTCTGCGGTGTTTGAGAGAGGCATCGTGACATACAGCAACAGAGCCAAGATGGAGGAGCTGGGTGTTTCAGCGGAAACTCTGGAAAGGTTCGGCGCTGTAAGTCCTGAAACTGCTGTCGAGATGGCCGATGGTCTGCAGAAAAAGACCGGCTCCGACCTATGCGTCTCTGTTACAGGTATAGCCGGGCCTGGAGGCGGAACGGAGGAAAAACCTGTAGGCCTTGTATATATAGGCATAGCTTACAATGGAAAGACGGAAGCCATAAAATCCCAGTACCGCAATGTGAACAGACGCTGGAACAGGAACTACGCTGTCTTAAACATGCTTTGGCAGATATATAAAAGAATAAGGTAGATTATGGGACCGCTTGCCAGCGGCCTCTTACATAACAGAGGAAAGCCTGCAGAAAACCGCTGGCGAAAAAGTCAGCACTAATCCGCAGACGAAAGCCGCCGGTAAACCGCAGGTGAAAAATCCGCTGGCAAACCACAGGTGAAATGTTAGCATATTTCGTTAGGCGAAAGCGTATCCATTTTCCTCTCACAAAGCTTTCTGAAGCTCACGCAAGGGACTAAGCAAAAGAATGAAGAAGATATTAAGTATAATTTTAATAGTATCGACTATACTTGGAGCGACAAGCTGCAAATTAGTAGCGCGCAAGTATGTGATAAGCGATGACAGATGTGTATCTCTGTTTGGCGGCACATCAGCGGTGGTAGCAGATAATATTGATGAATCATATTGTATAGATGGCAATCATGTGTCAGCAGATGCAGATGAAGATGGCAATCTCGTCCTCGTACTCGATGACAAGCATATACAGCATTGGAAAAAAGAATTGACAGAATATATTGAAACTAGATATAGCACGGAAAAAAGCTACGGAGAAAAATATGCGGCGGCGCTATGGTGGATTTAGCATTGCTGCTTCCTAAATTTGGCATGTTGCAGATGCTGGACGAAAAAGATCCCAATAAATGGTACGTAGATATCACTATAAAAGATGCAGAAACAGGAACGACAATCAAGACTGGCCGTATGCCTGATGATGTCAGCTTCAGCATTACAGACGAAGACTGGGACAAGGCGCTGGGAGAAGGGGCGGAGTAAGCATACGCCATCGCCGCAGGAGACGAACTATGCAGACGGGATTCTATGTAGCTGCGGCTAAAATTTATTGACTTTTTCACTTTATGTATTGACAAAGAAAAATATGAGTAATATAATCAAGATACCCCATAGGGGTATCTTTTGGCTTTATTGAAGCATTTTCGGCTCTTGTCCAGCATCTGCGGCGGCTGAAGAAGCTTGTCTTCCGTGACGGAGATGCCGAGGACTGACGGAAATATCTTCTGAATTTAAACAAATCTCGAGGTGAATTAAATGGAAAATAAAGAGAAAGATATATGTTGTAAGAAAACTACTATGAGAACTGACGAAGAGAGGAATAAGCTGATAAACCGGCTCAACAGGATAGAGGGACAGATAAGAGGCATCAAAGGCATGATAGAAAGAGACGAATACTGCACCGATATCCTCATTCAGTCCGCGGCCGTGAGCGCCGCAGTCAACGGATTTAACAAAGAGCTGCTTTCAAATCATATTAAAGGCTGCGTGGCGAGGGACATCAGAGAAGGCAAGGATGAAGTCATAGATGAGCTGCTCGTTACGCTGAGAAAACTGATGAAATAAAATTTAAGTTAGATTTGCTCAAACATAGGTAAGATCAAACAGAAACAGAATCAAATAAAAGGGGATGATAAGATGGAGCAATATAACGTGACTGGCATGAGCTGCGCCGCTTGCAGCGCCCGCGTGGAAAAAGCCGTGTCCAAGGTGCCGGGCGTATCCTCATGCTCAGTCAGCCTTTTGACAAATTCCATGGGCGTAGAAGGCTCGGCCTCTTCAGCAGAAATCATAAAAGCTGTAGAAGAGGCCGGATACGGAGCGTCCGTAAAAAGTACGGGAAATTCGCAGTCCGCTTCGGACAAATCCGGCATATCCTCAGGTGAAGACGCTCTCAGGGACAGAGAGACTCCCGCTTTAAAGCGCAGACTGCTCGCTTCGCTGATATTTCTAATAGTGCTGATGTACTTTTCCATGGGAGTGATGATGTGGAACTGGCCGGCTCCGGCTTTCTTCGCGGAAAATCACGTGGCCATGGGACTTCTGCAGCTTCTGCTTTCGGCCGTTATAATGGTCATAAATCAGAAATTCTTCATCAGCGGTTTCAAGAGCCTCTGGCACAGAGCCCCAAATATGGATACTCTGGTAGCGCTGGGCTCCGCCGCTGCTTTCGGATACAGCACGGTGGCTCTTTTCGCCATGATCGGCGCTCAGCAAGACGGGGATCACCACGCTGTCATGAGCTATATGCACGAGTTTTATTTTGAGTCGGCAGCCATGATATTGGCTCTTATCACGGTAGGTAAAATGCTGGAAGCCCGCTCAAAAGGAAAGACCACCGACGCGCTCAAGAGCCTGATGAAGCTTGCGCCTAAGACGGCGGTCATAGTGAAAGACGGCATTGAGACGACGGTTCCTATTCAGCAGGTCAAAAAAGGTGATCTGTTCGTCGTAAGACCCGGCGAAAACATTCCCGTAGATGGAGTTGTAATCGAAGGAAACAGCGCGGTCAACGAAGCTGCACTCACAGGAGAAAGCATACCTTGCGACAAAGCTCCGGGCGATATGGTATCTGCTGCGACTATCAATCAGTCAGGCTTTATAAAATGCGAAGCGACTAGAGTAGGAGAGGATACGACCCTCTCCCAGATAATACAGATGGTCAGCGATGCGGCGGCGACCAAAGCGCCTATAGCGAAAGTCGCCGACAAAGTTTCGGGAGTATTCGTACCTGTGGTGATCGGAATTTCCCTCGTAACCATGGCGGTCTGGCTCCTGCTGGGTCAGACCATTGGCTTCGCCCTTGCCAGAGGAATATCGGTCCTCGTCATCAGCTGCCCTTGCGCTCTGGGACTTGCAACGCCTGTAGCCATAATGGTCGGAAACGGCATGGGTGCCAGGAACGGCATACTGTTTAAAAATGCTGTTTCCCTTGAAGAGACAGGCAAGACACAGATCGTCGTTTTAGATAAGACAGGAACCATTACCTCCGGAGAGCCTGTAGTTACGGACATAATCCCGGCGGAGGAAATTCCTGAAGAAATTCTGCTTGAAATGGCTTATTCACTCGAGGCTAAGAGCGAGCATCCACTGGCCAGGGCTATTCTTAAGATGGGAAAGGAAAGAAAGCTAAGTCTAAAGGAAGTAGACGATTTCAAGGCTCTTCCGGGCAACGGGCTTTCCGCCCACATCGGAGGGCAGACTCTTGCCGGCGGAAACTTCAAGTTCATAAGCGAGACCGTTCAGATTTCCGAGGAAATAAAGAAATCCGCAGAAAGGCTTGCGGATTCAGGCAAAACGCCTCTTTTCTTCGCCCTTGACGAAAAGCTTCTGGGCATAATCGCCGTGGCAGACGTAATCAAGGAGGACAGCCGTCAGGCGGTAAAAGAGATGCAAGGTATGGGCATCCGCGTTGTGATGCTTACGGGAGACAATGAAAAGACGGCTAAGGCCATAGGAGCAGAGGCCGGAGTAGACGAAGTGATCGCGGGAGTTCTCCCCGAAGGAAAGGAGAGCGTCATCCGCAGACTTAAGAAAAACGCCAAGGTTACCATGGTCGGAGATGGTATAAACGACGCTCCGGCTCTCACCAGAGCAGATATCGGAATAGCCATAGGAGCAGGAACTGACGTAGCCATCGACGCCGCCGACATAGTGCTGATGAAGAGCAGGCTTTTGGACGTGCCGGCCGCCATAAGGCTCAGCCGCGCAACTCTTCGCAATATCCACGAGAATCTCTTCTGGGCGTTCATCTACAATATAATAGGTATTCCGCTGGCCGCGGGAGTATTCATACCTGTTTTAGGCTGGCAGCTGAATCCTATGTTCGGAGCCGCTGCCATGAGTTTATCCAGTTTCTGCGTGGTTTCCAACGCCCTCAGGCTGAATCTGTTTAAGATATATGATTCCGGCAGGGATCATAGAGCTAAAAATAAATTTAAAGAAGAAAAGGAGAATGAAGTTATGAATAAGACGATGAAAATCGAAGGAATGATGTGCGGTCACTGCGAGGCTGCGGTAAAGAAAGCGCTGGAAGCTCTGGATCAGGTCGAGAGCGCTGAAGTAAGCCACAGCGAGGGAACTGCAGTTGTCGTGCTCAAATCGGAAGTAGCCGACGACGTGCTGAAAAAAGTCGTCGAAGATAAGGATTATAAGGTTCTGGATATCCAGTAAGCACCTAATTCGGGCGTCCCGGGTAGCCGGTAAGCACTTGATTTAGGCTCCTCAGGAGCCTGAAAACACCGATATAAAACTCCTTCTTTGACATGATGCAAAGCTTTTGACGGCGGGAAATTTTTGCTCGATGAGAAATTTCTATCTTATGAGAAATTTTTTCTGACGAAAAATTTATCTTTGATGAAAATTTTCTGTTTGCCGGGACAAAGCAAAGATGTGATAGGAGGAGTTTTTGCGTATAAACTGTAAAAATTTTCACGGCATATTATGGAAAATATTGACATTGATTTTCTTCCGATATATAATAGGCTCAGACGAAAACTATATCTTTTGTCGCAAAAAACAGCAAGGCCGTTTTGCTGAAAAAGCATAAAAAAGCCTTGACCTTGAGGAGAATATAAGTTATTATATAATTAAGAACAAACGTTCGGCACGGAGGAAAAAGATGGCAGCAAATAAAAGTGAAGTTACAAACAAGAGCGCTCTGGCAGATAAAAGCGAAAGGGACAAAGCCCTTGAAGCCGCAATGGCGCAGATACAGAAGCAATTCGGCAAGGGCTCTATAATGAAGCTGGGCGAAAAAGGCGCGCAGATGAACGTGGAAGCCATATCAACAGGCTCCATAAGCCTTGACATGGCTACAGGCATAGGCGGAGTGCCAAAGGGCAGAATAGTGGAGATATTCGGGCCTGAATCGTCAGGTAAGACCACACTTACTCTTCATATAGTGGCCGAAGCTCAAAAAACTGGAGGAAGAGCGGCATTTATAGACGCGGAACACGCCCTTGATCCTATATATGCAAAGAATTTAGGCGTCGATGTTGAAAATCTGCTGGTTTCTCAGCCAGATACAGGTGAACAGGCGCTTGAGATATGCGATATGCTCGTCAGGAGCGGTGCGCTTGATGTAATAGTAATAGACTCTGTTGCAGCTCTTGTTCCAAGAGCCGAAATCCAGGGTGATATGGGCGACGCCCATGTCGGACTTCATGCCAGACTCATGTCTCAGGCCTTGAGAAAGATAACAGGCAGCATCAACAAGTCCAATACTTGTGTTATATTCATCAATCAGCTCAGAGAAAAGGTCGGCGTGGTTTACGGCAATCCGGAAGTAACAACAGGCGGCCGGGCTCTCAAATTCTACTCATCGATGAGACTCGACGTAAGAAAGACAGAAACCATCAAGACAGGCGATAACATCATGGGAAACAGAACTAAGGTCAAGGTGGTAAAGAACAAGGTTGCGCCTCCGTTCAAGCAGGCTGAGTTTGACATAATGTACGGAGAGGGTATTTCCAAAGAAGGAGATATTCTCGATTCAGCAGTAGAAGCTAAACTCTTCGATAAGGCCGGCTCATGGTACAGCTACAAGGGCGAGAGAATCGGACAAGGACGTGAAAACATCAAAGTCTATTTAAAAGAACATCCCGAAGTTGTGGCTGAACTTGAAGGCCAGCTGCTTGATATGATGAAGAACGATACCGAACCTCCGAAGGAACAGGAAGTGTCGGAAGAAGACTTTTCAGAAATCATGGACATGCTCATAGATGAAGACGGAGTAGTAATAGAAGAATAGACAGAAGAGCAGACTCAGCAAAAGCCCCGATATCAGGGGCTTTTCCCAGCATATAAAATAAACCTTTAAACTGAGTGAAAACTAGAAAAAGTCCAATTGCAATCGGCAACAACCACGTAACAACCACGGCAATTTTTTTGACCTAAACCCTTGACATTAAGCCATTTTAATGTTATCATATCCAAGTTGAGCCGCACAAAACGGGTAATAAGCGGTACAAAATGTATCCGCCCGCAATGGCGAGACTGGATAGAGGAGGAAAAAATTTATTATGTACGCAGTAATCGAAACAGGCGGAAAGCAGTACAGAGTACAGGAAGGCGACGTTATAACCGTTGAAAAGTTAAACGCAGAAGCCGGAGAGACAGTTACATTTGACAAGGTACTGCTTATGAGCGACGGTAAGGAAGTCAAAGTAGGAACTCCTTATTTGTCAGAAGCTGTTACAGGCAGCGTTGTAGAAAACGGAAAAGGCAAGAAGGTCATAATCTTCAAGTATAAGGCCAAGAAAGACTACAGAAAGAAACAGGGTCACAGACAGCCATATACAATGGTTAAGATCGAATCCTTAGGAGGAGTTAAAAAAGCAGCACCTAAGAAAGCTGCAGCTCCGAAAGCTGAAGAAGCACCTAAGAAAGAAGCCGAAGAAACTAAAGCAGTTAAAGAGACAAAGGAAGCAAAACCTGCAGCAAAGAAGGTTTCAGCTTCTATGAAAAAGGACGAGTTGATTGCTTTCGCTAAAGAAAACAATATTGCTATCGATGAAAAGGCTACTAAAGCAGTTATAATCGAAGCTATTGAAGCAGCTTTAAAGTAATCTGACAATACAGGTAGGAGGTGTCGAAATGGCAAGTAAAAAAGGTGTAGGTAGCTCCAAAAACGGTCGTGACTCCGAGTCCAAACGTCTTGGACTTAAAGCCGGAGACGGACAGTTCGTAAGCGCTGGAAGCATTCTTGTAAGACAGAGAGGAACTAAATTCCACCCTGGCAACAACGTTGGCAGAGGCGGAGATGACACTCTGTTCGCTAAGATAGACGGAGCTGTTAAATTTGAAAGAAAAGGCAAGACCAGAAAACAGGTAAGCGTTTATTCAAAAGAAGCTTAATCGTAAGATCGGGACCCTGTAATGACATAAAAGTTACAGGGTCTTTTTGTAATACTGGCATGAAAGGAGGAAATCACCATGTTTGTTGACAGAGCCAAAATAACGATTAGATCCGGCAAGGGAGGCGACGGAGCCGTGACGTTCAGAAGAGAACCATTCGTACCGGAAGGCGGACCTGACGGCGGCGACGGAGGCCGAGGCGGCGACGTTATCTTTCAGGCCGACAGAAATTTAAGGACTCTGATGGATTTCCGCTATAAGATAAAATATGAAGCCGAAAACGGCCAGAACGGCATGAAGAGAAACCGCTTCGGAAAAGCCGGACAAGATCTGATCATAAAGATACCCATGGGTACAGTCATAATTGATGAAGAGACGGGACTGGTCATGAAAGACCTGACCGAGGACGGAGAAAAATTTGTGGCAGCCAAGGGAGGCCGCGGCGGCAGAGGAAACGTCAACTTTAAGAATTCCGTTCGCCAGGCTCCGAATTTTGCTGAAGCAGGAGGCGAAGCCAAGGAAAGAAAGATAATCCTCGAGATGAAGCTCATAGCTGACGTGGGTCTGGTAGGCTTCCCAAACGTAGGAAAGTCGTCGCTGCTTTCCATCGCCACCAGCGCGCAGCCCAAGATAGCCAATTATCATTTCACCACGATAGATCCCAACCTCGGAGTGGTAAAAATCTATGACGACAGCTTTGTGATGGCTGATATCGCCGGAATCATCGAGGGAGCCAGCGAGGGTCTCGGCCTCGGATTTAGATTCCTCAAACACATAGAGAGGACAAAAGTTCTGATTCACGTGGTGGACGTTTCAGGAAGCGAAGGAAGAGATCCGAAAGATGATTTCGACAAAATAAACAAAGAGCTGGAAGCTTACAGTCCTAAAATCCTGAAAAAACCTCAGCTGGTGGCGGCCAACAAGATTGACATGATCGATGAGGATTCCGAAGAGTACAGAGATTTCAAAGAATATGTCGAAAGCAAAGGCTACAAGGTTTTCCCCATGTCAGCTCCGCTCAACATGGGCGTCAGGGAAATACTTGCAGCAGCTTTGCATGAACTGAAAGAAATAGAAGCGAGCGGCCAGCCTCAGGATGAGGAGTACGAATATTTTGATTTTGAAGCTGAAGAACGGGATCCGGAATACAGAAATGTGAACGTCTGGTACGATGAGGAAAAGGGCGTTTACGTCCTGGAGGGAAAACAGCTGAGCAAGATATTCCGCTCGACCAATTTCAATGATATGGGTTCCTTAAGATATTTATACAAATATATAGAAAGCAAGGGAGCCATTGAGAAGCTCAGGGATCTGGGTCTGGAAGAAGGCGATCTCATAAGGATCGAGGACTACGAGATGGAGTATTGGGACGAGTAACGCAAGCAGGCAAATAAAAAAAAGAGATGTGGACGTTACCGTTTGCACTGGAACGCAGCTCTCATGCTGAAATAAGATTTGCGCGCCGAAGCGAGTCGCTCTATAGGCATAAGTATTTTAAGCCGGCGGAAAATTTTCCGTTGGCTTTTTTGCGGAATGAACTTAACAGAGCCTTTTATTTAACGGGGCATTTTATTTAAGTGGCGTTTTTATTTAACGGGGAATTTTGAACTTAATAATTGCATTTATCGGCAGTATAAGCATTATTCGGACAGATGGTTCATAAAATCATAATAGATTTGTGCCGCCAACTGAAAGGCAGCGGAATGGAGATTTTTATGAATTATCGCGATAAATTTCTTGTACAAATGATGATATGTCTTGCTGTATTCGCCCTGGCAAGGGGCGCCGCAATGATTGACAACGAGGGCTTTTCAAAGATTAAAAACAAGGTGGGCGAATACCTCGGAAGAAATTATTCTGTTGAAGAGATCAAAGAAACCGGAGCAGACTTTGTCGATAAAATAATAAACGCCCCGGCCGCGCTTACCAGCGCCGTGATGGAGGCCAACGAAATGAACGAGTTCGGCGCGCCGATAGACGAAAAGGATACTGATGAGGCGCAGGCCGTCCATGCTGTCGCAGGCGGCAGCGTAGTCTATTCGGGAATAGACAAGAACTTGGGTTTTTGCATAAGGATACAGCACGAAGATAAGATGTCCACATACGGAAACCTGTCCAGCATAAGCGCTGTGATGGGAGACCGGGTGAAAAAGGGCGATATAATAGGGACTTTTGACAGCGGCGACGGAGAGGATTTTTATTACAAGTTATCGGATTCTGTGGTATAATGAACCCAACATCGTATTATTCGGCGTTGCCGCAAGGTAGGGTTCATTGAATCACTTTGCTAGACTGGCTTTGTGGTATAATGTCCGCAGAAGATTATAGCGGCTGCGCCGAGAGGAAGCGGACATTGAAACGCTGTATGGCTGATTGGTATTAAAAGTCGCTGCAATTCTTTGCGGATTTTAGACCGCAGACTAAAAGATAACCTGATGTTGGCAAAAATTAAATATTATGCCGAAATGCCAACAATTTTAAAATAACCTCCTCGTTTTTAGGAGCTTCGAGGTGTCGAATCATGTCGATGTTGTACATTTTTCGGGGTTATGGCGATTTTGCCAACATATTCTGTGAAAAATGTTGGCAAATTTTCAGATTTTATAAAATATGGCAACATCAGTTGATTTTCATAGCTGATTCGACAAAGTTCGATGTGATTTAATACAAAGAATGTTGGCAAAAATCAACTAAAACAAAAAATTGTACAACATTTTCCATAATATTACAAAACAAACCGTGTAATGTTTGGTCCGGTATTGTGCGGTTTCGCCGCAAAGCGAACAGGGCGGAGGATATTGAAATGCTGCTTTATGAATAAATGTTGTAAAATTTTCTCAAAAACATGATATTTTACAACATTATAGACATATTCCAAGTTTGAATTGCCATGAAAACAGAGCGATGTTGTAAAATATCAGGAAAATATAAAAAAATACAACATAATTTCTGATTTGCGTTGTAGAATTTTGAAAAATAAAGAAAATTTACAACATCTGACGTTTTTGCGCCGCGTAGGCTGCGTTCAAAGCAAGGAATGTTGCATAATTTTATAAAATCTGTAAATTATGCAACATTTCATTTGATATGGAACATACAAAATCAGTAAAGCTAGACCAGGTTTGAACCATATCTGTTCAAAATATCAAAATAAACTGATCGGAAAGGCATAAGCTTTGAAAAAGAGAATTACCAGAGAAGAGATAGAAAAACTTTATGAACAGTGGAATACCCCAAAACATGTGCGAGCCCATTGCAAGGCCGTCGCAGAAGTGGCTGAGACGCTGGGTATACAGCTCAATAAGCATGGGTATGATCTGGATCTGGCGCTCATAAGAGGAACAGGACTGATCCACGACGTGGCAAGAGTCCATGAGGAGCATGCGCAGATTGGCGCTGAGATTCTGGAAAAGATGGGGTACTTTGATGAAGCTGCAATAGTCAGAGTTCATATGACATATCCCAAGTTCAATACAGTGGAAAATATAGACGAGTGCGATTTGGTGTGCCTTGCCGACAGGCTCGTAAAAGAAGACAGATATGTGGGCCTTGATGAGAGGATAGACTATATAATCAATAAAGCGCCGAAAGATGAAAAAATAAAACAACATATTTTGCAAAGCAAAGAGAAGACAAGAAAGTTTATCGGAGAAATAGAAAAAGTGATAGGAAGAGACTTGGATAAAATGTTTAAGCTGGAAGAGAAACTCGATGAGATACTGAAACAGGTAGAAAAACCTGGCAGATATATCGGCGGAGAAGTAAATTCCGTAAAAAAAGACAGGGGAGAAGTCAAAACGAGAATGGCTTTCGCCTTCCCCGACATATACGAAATAGGCATGTCCTACCTTGGTATGCAGATTTTATATAACGCTGTCAACAGAGAAGAAACTCTGTGCTGTGAGAGGGTTTTCGCGCCGTCTCCCGACATGGAAGAACTGATGAGAAAGGAAAGCGTGCCGCTTTTTACACTGGAAACCAAAACACCCGTATGCGATATGGACATGCTTGGATTTACTCTGCAGTATGAGATGTCGTTTGCCACGATACTGAATATGCTTGAATTGGCTGGAATTCCTCTTTTGGCTGAGGAGAGAAAAGGGCCGGGCAGCGACACCGGAACCGCTACCGGCGACATCGCTGCTGCCAGCTGGCAGTGGCCGGTGATAGCTGCTGGAGGCCCCTGCGCCTTCAACCCAGAGCCCTTGGCTGATTTCATAGACATCTTTCTTATAGGCGACGGCGAAATATTGCTGCCGCAGGTTCTCAAGCTTCAGGGAGAATGCAGAGAGGCTGGGCTGTCAAAGGAAGAGTTCCTTGAAAAGGCCTGTGAGCTGGAGGGCGTTTATGTGCCTGCTTTCTACAGACCGGAGTATAAGCAAGATGGAACGGTAAAAAAATTATGTAAACTAAACGACAAAGCTCCCGATATTGTCTGCAAAAACATAATTGCCGACATCGAAGAGATTGAATTTCCGGTAAAGCCAGTGATCCCGATGGTTGAAGCCGTTCATGACAGAGCGGTTACCGAAACTTTCAGAGGCTGCACGAGAGGATGCCGCTTCTGCCAGGCTGGAATGATATACAGACCTGTGCGTGAAAGAAGTAAGGACAAAATACTGGAACTGTCAAAAGCGCAGATAGAAGCCACGGGGAACGACGAGCTGTCGCTGCTTTCTCTTTCCACCAGCGATCACTCATGTTTTCAGGAGCTTACGCTGGAGCTGATGGAATACTGCAAGAAAAACAACGTTTCCCTTTCACTGCCGTCATTAAGAATAGATAAATTTGCTTTCGACGTTCTCAGCAAGATACAGGAATACAAAAAATCAGGCCTCACTTACGCGCCTGAAGCCGGTACCCAGAGACTGAGAGATGTTATAAACAAGGGTGTGACGGAAGAAGATATATTTACTTCCATAGAGCAGGCCATATCTTTAGGCTGGAGACATATTAAACTGTATTTCATGATAGGACTTCCAACGGAGAATTACGAAGACCTTGACGGCATCGCTCACATAGCGCAGAAGATAATAGACATAAATCACCAATACAACGGACCAAAGGGAGGAAGATTCCGCCTGACGGTGAGCGTGTCCAACTTCGTGCCGAAAGCGGACACTCCTTTCCAATGGGAAAGACAGAATACGCCGGAGGAGTTTGAAGAGAAGCACCGTTATCTCGAGGAAAAGCTCAAGATAAAAGGCGTTACTTTCAATTATCACGACAGCTTCACCAGCGTTTGCGAAGCGGTGTTCGCAAGGGGAGACAGACGCTGCGGAAAAGCGCTGCTTGCAGCTCATCAGCTGGGCTGCAGGCTTGACGGATGGTCGGAGCACTTTAAAGCGGAAAAATGGAAGAAAGCTTTTAAAATGAGCGGCGTGTCGCCTGACTTTTATGCGTTCAGAGAAAGAGAGCTTGATGAAACATTACCGTGGGAGCATATAAGCAGCGGAGTAAGCAGAGAATTTTTCCTCAGGGAAAGGGAGAAAGCATACGGAGAAACTACGACGGCAGACTGCCGCCATGGCTGCGCCGGATGCGGAATAAACAAGAGGGTAAAATGCGAGATGGAGGGAATCTATGGCTAACAGATATGTGCTGAAATTCACTAAAAACGGATATGCTAAATATACTTCCCACCTGGATATGCTGAGATTTTTCAAAAGAGCATTCAGGAAGAGCGGCATTTCTCTCAGATATTCCCAAGGCTTTAACCCACACCCGAAGATGAGCTTTGCCCAGCCTTTGTCCCTGGGGTATTCCAGCAGCTTTGAATTGCTGGAATTTGAGACCGAGATGAAGCATGAAGCAAACCAGATATATGAGATGTTATGCGAAGAGATGCCGGAGGGAATGAAAATAGAGTGGGTCAAGCCTTTTGACTGCAGCGTAAAATCGCTGGCTGCAGCGGCGGACAGTGCGGAATATGAAGCCAAGCTGCCCTTTTCTGCCGGACAGAGCGCTCTCGACAAACTGGTATCGGATTATCTCGCTCAGGACGAAATCATCGCCTTAAAGCGCAGGAAAAAGGACAAAAAGATGGTCCCCGCTGATATAAAGAAGATGATAAGACGGTTTGCAGCCAAAGCTGACGGAGATATTACTGTCCTTGAAATGGAGCTGGACTGCGGAAGCGTTTCCAACTGCAGTCCGGAGCTTGTACTGAGCTCTTTTCTTCAGTTCGCCGGATGGGATATACCGAGATATAAGATAGATGTCGAAAGAAAAAAAATAAAATTTGTAAACAATTTACAATTATGACTTGACTTCCTGTCGCTCGAGATGTAAAATAATGTAAAAGAGGGGGCAGGGGAATTGAATAAGTTAAAAGAAATAAGATCGGTCGAAGAACTGAAAGAATTCATCTATCTTCACAGAGATCTACTAAAGAAAGCAGCCCTGCCGGTCACAGTAGCGGCTGCTGTTTTATTTTTCTGGATATTCGGCATGGGTCATGATAGAGCCATAGAAGAAAGGAATGTTGAAGGCGATGAAAGCATTGCCGGCGAGAATTACGAGAGCGGCGTATCTTCCGAAGAACTGTCTGCGGAATCAGAAAATTCAGTAGGTCAGACTCAAAACACAGAGGATTCCAGAATTTACGTCGATATAAGCGGATGCGTTGAAAATCCTGGAGTCTATGAAGTGGAGACAGGGACAAGGCTGTTTCAGCTCATAGAAAAGGCGGGAGGACTTACGGCAGAGGCCGATATAGAGGGAATAAACAGAGCCGAAACGGTGGCTGACGGTCAGAAGATCGTGATATATAAAAAAGGAGACGACAGCCAAAACTCAGGTCAGAACGGAAGCATTTCTTCAAACGCGGCGCAAACCGCAGACGGCAAGATAAACATAAACACCGCGGACGAAAACCTTTTGCAGGATATTCCCGGAGTCGGCCCAGTCACCGCTGACAGCATAGTGCAGTACAGAGAAGAAAAGGGCAGGTTTTCATCCATAGAAGAGATAAAAAACGTAAGCGGAATCGGCGACAAAACCTTTGAAAAGCTCAAGGATTACATAACGGTATAAGCAAAGATCGCATGACGGTATAAGCGATAATATGAGTAAGCGTATAATTTTTTCCAGCACGGCAAACACTAGCTGTGAGGTGATTTATATGTTTACTAGACAAAGAAGAAATTACAGGATATTTGTATACGCGGCCCTTATAGTTACGCTGTGCATCCTGGTGGCTGCTTTGATGTGGCCTAAAGATTCAGCGCCTGCAGGAAGCGACGAGATAAAATCAGAAAACGAAGCTAATGCAGACAGCCAGGCCGGCGATCAGGACGGATACGATAATAACGGCGGCAGCGGTCAAAACGCCGGCAGTGATGACGACAACGACGGCAAAAATAACGATGGCAGCCAGTCAGCATCAAAAGACGACGACGGAGATCAGGATCAGAATGACCAGGATAAAGACGACGATAAACCTGTGGTATCCGGGGCAAAGGACACATATTATGTAGTAAAGAGAGACGGCGACAGGATATCTGTGTTCTTTTCCGATGAAAACGGACGTGAGATCGAGCTTGAATCTACGGACATCATCTACGAACTGCTGACTCCGGAGGATCAGAAGAAATTCGACGAAGGAATAAAGGCTGAAAGCCAGGAACAGCTGTCATCGCTTCTCCAGGATTTTGAGAGCTAGGTGGATTTAATGAGAAAGAATATCAAAAAAGTTTTTTTGATTTTTTGCTGTACCATAGGGATAATAGCAGTAGGCGGACTGACGGTCGATTATCTGACCCAGTCTGCGGAAACAGTGCAGGTCGTAAGTGAAAAAGTCCTCATACCGGGAGGACAGTCCGTCGGCATCAAGATGGACGTCAAAGGCGTTCTCGTCGTAGGACTGGAAGAGATAGAGACGGAGGATTCCGTGGTGAGCCCGGGATATGACGCCGGGATACAGATAGGAGACATGATACTTTCCATAGACGGAAAAGACGTGTATTACGCCAGCGAGGTCATAGAACTCATAGAAGAAGCCAGAGGCCCCGTTTCCATAAAAGTTTCAAGGAAAGAACAGACACTTGAATTTAAGGTAACGCCGGTCAGAGAATATAAGAGCGGCCAGTATAAGATGGGAATATGGGTAAAGGAAAAGATCGCCGGCATAGGAACCCTTTCCTTTTATGACCCCGAGACCAACATGTTCGCAGCCTTGGGACACGGCATATACGAGAGCAAGACAAACACGCTGCTGGATTCCGGACAAGGAGAACTGCTTCCTACCCAGGTGAAATCCATCAAAGAAGGCGTTGCCGGTATCCCTGGAGAGATAAGAGGCATATTTTATGGAGACGATTCGCCCATAGGAAATGTAAAAGAGAACTGCGAGTTCGGCATTTATTCCGAGGGCACCAATACAGACGGAATAGATTTGGGCGAACCGATGGTCATGGCCTATCAGGATCAGGTTGAAGAGGGGCCTGCATATATTCTGACCACCATAGACGGAGATAAAGTCGAAAAGTTTGAAATAGAGATAACAGGAATCAGCAGGCAACGCGAAGCAGACAGCAAAGGAATAGAAATAGAAGTCACCGATGAGAGGCTTTTATCATACTGCGGAGGCATAGTTCAGGGTATGAGCGGCAGTCCCATAGTACAAAACGACAGACTCGTAGGCGCAGTTACACACGTTTTTGTAAATAATCCTACAAAAGGTTACGGAATTTTTGCAGAATGGATGGTAGAAAAGTGCCGGAATATAGCAGGTTGACATACTATATCTTGATTTTGGTCGAAAAAGGTAACAAAAAGTACGAAAAAAGTTTCCCACAAGAATCTTCAATATATTACAATTTCCTTGTAGATAAATTTCCAAATTTATCTAATTAAGCGATAATATGTTTACCGGGAGGAAAAAATGAAGAAGATTAAAGTTGGTATAGTAGACGACAACAAAGATTTTTGCGACGTTGTTTCAGATTATCTCAAGAAACAGGATAATATCGAGTTGCTGTTTGTGGCAAACGATGGAGTCAAAGCGACGGAATATCTGGGTTCAGGCGCCGAAATCCCCGACGTATTAGTATTAGACCTGATAATGCCTCATCTCGACGGATTCGGCGTGCTTGAAGCTCTCAACACTATTCAGCTTCAGAAATATCCGAGAGTTATAATGACGTCTGCGGTGGGACAAGATTCCATAATCCAGAAAGCTATGGGAATGGGAGCGCAGTATTATCTGGTTAAACCTGTCAACCTGGGACTTCTGACCAAGAGGATAAACCAGATAAGCGAAAGCGTCGAAAAGCTGATGAATGAAAAAGAAAGCGGAGAGTCAAATCTTAGGAAGTCGCTGGTTCTCAAGGATTCAGTAGTGAACAATGACCTGGAGATAGACATCACCAACCTCATCCATGAAGTCGGAGTTCCTGCTCATATAAAAGGATACAAATATCTGAGAGACGCCATCGGCCTTGTGGTAAACAACATGGATCTCTTGGGTGCGGTGACAAAAGAACTGTATCCTACCATAGCGGCCATGAACAATACTACCGCCAGCCGTGTGGAGAGAGCTATAAGACATGCTATAGAATTGGCCTGGAACAGAGGAAAGCTGGAGACTCTTGATTCTCTCTTCGGATATACTGTTAAGACGGACAAGGGCAAGCCGACCAATTCGGAATTTATCGCCATCATTGCGGACAAGCTCAGGCTTGAGAGAAAAGTGGGTTAAAAACAATATACATACTCCGAGGGTCTGCGGCGCGGCTTCAGATTGAGAGAAGCTCCGGCGGCCTGCCGCAGCGCGCCGTTCAGTTTCATCTTGTACACCGAGGGCAGAAAGTGTTATAATGATAAAAACACACGTGATAATAAAAAAGGAAAATACCCGATGATAACACAAGAAATGATAGACAGGATAAATCACCTTGCCCATAAGAAAAAAACCATAGGCCTAACGGACGAAGAGCTGGCCGAGCAGAAAGTCCTTTATAAAGAGTATATAGCCGCTTTCAGAGCCAATTTGAAAGCTCAGCTTGACATGATAGAGATCGTAGACGACGAGCCGGCTGGCGGTGAAAACGCAAACACTGGCAATGGCCGCCGGCAAACCACAAAGCCGGCTGGCGGTGAATCATAATTTTAAACCGATGAGTTTGGCAAAGCCGGCTGGCGGTGAAAAATCGTAAATGCAAATTTATTTTCAGAGAACCGAAATTCTGACAAGTTTTTCGGTTCTTTTGTTTTATGATGATACAAAAGGGAATTTTAGAGCCTGCTTACGATGAGCTCCGAACCGCAGCCAGGGGTGACGGAATAATTCCATTCAGATGAGCTCCGAACCGCAGCCAGGAGATGAGAATCTAATCGCACAGCAGGCCGGGAAAGCAGGGGGACAAGATGAAAAGAAAACATATCGCGGTGACAGCGGTTGTGATAGCCGCCGTTTTGATGACTACAGCTTTCGCTTTGGCCGGAAGTGAAGAAAAGATCGTCGAAGATCTGATAAACGAAAGGACGACGACGCTGAACAGCTATTACGACGGCGGCATGCAGCGTGAAGAGGCGAGAGAAAAGATAAGAGAGATTGAGACAGGCAATCTGATGGAACAGGACTTGGAAAATATAGATTTATATTTTCAGACTGACATAGACAGGATAAAAGAATTTGAACTGTTAAGCGTCAAGATAACAGAATCGTCAGAAGATATGATATGCGCAGACGTATATATAAAATGGGACGTAGAAACAGTGACAGGAAACGATTCCTTCATGTGCGACTACAGCGTCATATGCGTTAAAGAGGGAGAAGATTATAAATTGGTACAATTTTTCTAAAGAACTGTTTAATTTTCCTGAAATTTTGGTATAATAAATAGAATTACAAAAGGAGAGTGGTAGCAATATGAGAAATGTATATTTAGACTATTCAGCAACAACTCCTGTTAAAGACGAAGTCTTAAAGGAAATGATACCATATTTTACAGAAAAATTCGGAAATCCCTCAAGCTTGTACGACAAAGGACTGGAGTCAAAAGACGCAGTCACCCGCGCCAGAACCCAGGTAGCGGAACTTATAAACGCCAAGCCCGGAGAGATTTTTTTCACTGCCGGAGGCACCGAGTCGGACAACTGGGTGGTGTTCGGCGCGGCGGAAAAGCTAAAATCAAAGGGAAATCACATAATAACCACCAAGGTGGAACATCACGCGATGCTTCATTCCTGCGCAGCCCTTGAAAAAGAAGGCTTTGACGTTACTTATCTTGATATAGATGAAGAGGGCTTCGTAGACCTCAAGCAGCTTGAAGACTCCATCACAGACAAGACTATACTTATAAGCATCATGCTTGTCAACAACGAGATAGGCACCATTCAGCCTGTCAAGGAAGCGGCAGCAATAGCCAAGAAACATAATATACTTTTCCATACAGACGCTGTGCAGGCGCTGGGAAACGTTCCTATCGACGTAAAAGACATGGGCATAGACCTGATGTCAATGTCAGCCCACAAGATATACGGGCCTAAGGGCATCGGCGCTTTATATATCAGAAAAGGCGTGTCCATCGCCAATTACATGTACGGCGGAGGTCAGGAAAACCGCAAGAGAGCAGGAACTGAAAACCTGCCGGCCATAGTAGGCTTCGGAAAAGCCGCCCAGCTGGCGGAAGAAAACTTCGACAGCCACGTCAAGCACTGTTCAGAGCTGAGAGACTATCTCAGAGACAGGATATTAAAGGAAATCCCCGACACGAGAGTGAACGGAAGCACAGAACACAGACATCCGGGAAACCTGAACGTCACCTTTGAATATATAGAAGGCGAATCCATATTGCTACTGCTGAATCAGTTCGGCATAAGCGTATCCACAGGCTCGGCCTGCTCCTCGGCTTCCCTCGAACCGTCACACGTGCTTTCCGCCCTAGGCGTTCCCGTTGAAATGATCCACGGCACGGTCAGATTCACGGTAGGAGATTTTACGACGAAAGAAGATATAGATTACGTAGTAGATAATTTAAAGACTGTAGTAGGAAAACTCAGAGAGATTTCTTCCGTAAACGCAGAGAAAGGTTGGTAGAGATTATGGCTTTATATAACGATATAGTAATGGATCACTTTTTAAATCCGAAAAACGTAGGCGAGCTGGAAAATCCCGACGGAACAGGAGTATACGGCAGCCCTGTCTGCGGAGATATGATGCAGATACAGATAAAGGTCGACGGCGAAAAGATTACCGACGCCAGATTCAAGACTTTTGGCTGCGGCAGCGCTATAGCTTCCTCCAGCATGGCCACTTCCATGATAATAGGAAAGACCATAGAAGAAGCCCTGGAACTGACCAACAAGCAGATCATAGACGAACTCGGCGGTCTTCCTCCTGTAAAGGTTCACTGCTCAGTGCTGGCGGACAAGGCGATCAAGAACGCGATATACGATTACGCTCAGAAAAACGGCAAGCATTATGCCGCTCTCGAAGGCTACGATCCAAACGCGGATGAGGATGACGATCATGAAATCGGAGAAGAATAGCAAAAACAAAGTATTGCTCGGATTAAGCGGCGGAGTGGACAGCACTACCGCTGCTTTGTTATTAAAAGAAAAAGGTTTTGAAGTTACAGGATATTATTTCGACGTAACAGGAAACAATATAAAGGGGAGAGAGGAAGCACGAAAATTGGCTTCTCAGCTGGGCATAGAGCTGATATGTGAGGATGTTTCCAGAGAGTTTGAAGAACTGGTCATAGACGATTTCTGCAGAGAATACATGAGCGGCCGGACTCCCAATCCGTGCGTGATATGCAATCCGGGAATAAAGTTTAAAAAACTTGCCGACAGGGCAGACGAGCTCGGAGCCCGTTATATAGCCACCGGCCATTACTGCCGCATAGATTTCGACGCTGAGCAGAACAAATATTATATAAAAAAGGCCGCCAACGAGAAAAAAGATCAGTCATATATGCTGTACAGGCTGGGGCAGGACGTTCTGAGCCGTCTCATTTTCCCTCTGGGCGACTTTGAGGATAAATCCCATATAAGAGAGCTGGCCAGGGGAAAAAACATGTCAAACGCAGAAAAAAAGGACAGCCAGGAAATCTGCTTCATAGAGCCGCCGTTCAGCCACGCCGGCTATATCATAAGCAAAGGCTTTTCTTCGCCATACGGTAATTTCGTCGATATGAAAGGTAAAGTCCTGGGACAGCACAGAGGCATAGTGAATTATACCGTAGGCCAGAGAAAAGGCCTTGGTATCGCTCTCGGAAAGCCGGCGTTTATAGTGAAAATCGACAAGAAGAAAAACGACATAATCCTCGGCGACAATGAGGACTTGTTTACGAAAAAAGTTTTATGTAAAAATGCTGTCTTTGCAGCAGAAAACGGAGATGATTACCACAATGCTGAGGTTTTGGCAAAAGTTAGATATTCCGCGAAAGCTGCCAAGGCAGTCTTAAAAGTAGACGGAGACCGGGTGACAGCGTTGTTTGATGAACCGCAGAGAGCGCCTGCTCCCGGGCAGTCCATGGTTTTTTATGACAAAGACCGGGTCGTCGGTGGAGGCTTTATAGAATAAGCTTTTTACAGTGCTGTGAAAAACAATATACAATATATTTTCCCTTACATACTTGACTTTGAACTGGGTTTAATCTAAATTTTTAAGAAAATATTTTTGCCGCTTTCGTCCGGCAGAGTAAGAAAAGCTCCCGGTCTGGAAGCAAATAGCAAAGTTCAAGCACAGTGAAAGTCGAATCGGCAGTTAGGAGGGCAGATATGACGTATGTTGAAGAAGTAATGGAACGAGTTAAGATGATGAACCCGGGAGAGCCGGAGTTTCATCTGGCAGTCAAGGAAGTTTTACAGTCCGTGGAACCTGTAGTCAAGGCTCACGAGACTGAGGACCGAAAAAGTCAGCTCCTGGAAAGGCTGACAGAACCAGAGAGAAGTATCTCGTTCAGAGTTCCGTGGGTAGACGATAAAGGCGATTTGCACGTTAACAGAGGATACAGAGTGCAGTTCAACAGCGCTCTTGGCCCGTATAAAGGAGGCCTGCGCTTTCATCCGGGAGTTAACCGCAGCGTGCTCAATTTCCTTGCCTTTGAGCAGACTTTTAAAAACGCGCTGACAGGCCAGGCGATAGGCGGAGGAAAAGGCGGCGCCAATTTCAATCCAAGGGGAAGATCAGACAGAGACATCATGTCTTTCTGCCAGAGCTTCATGAGCGAGTTTTATAAATATATCGGACCTAACGAAGACGTCCCGGCCGGCGATATAGGCGTAGGAGGCCGTGAAATAGGATATCTCTTCGGTCAGTACAAAAAACTTACGAATCAGTATGAGGGAACCATCACAGGGAAAGGCCTGAGATACGGCGGCTCACTGGTGCGTACAGAAGCGACAGGCTACGGGCTCGTCTACATTACGGAAGAGATGCTAAATAACGCCGGGAAAACTGTGGAAGGATCCGTCGTGGCAGTATCAGGTTCAGGCAACGTCGCCATCTATGCTGCGGAAAAAGCTTCTCTCATGGGAGCTAAAGTAGTCACCATGAGCGATTCAGACGGATATATCTACGATGCCAACGGAATAGACCTTGAAACCATCAAGGAAATTAAGGAAGTAAAACGCGGCAGAATCAGCGAATATGCCGATAGGATACCGTCCGCTGAATATCACGGCGGCAAAAAAGTATGGGAGGTCAAATGCGATATAGCTCTTCCATGCGCCATACAATATGAACTCGACCTGGAAGATGCGCAAAAGCTCGTGGCAAACGGCTGTATTGCAGTAGCTGAGGGAGCCAACATGCCAGCCACAGAGGAGGCGGCCGCCTATCTGCAGTCGAAAGGAATTCTCTTCATGCCGGGAAAGGCTTCAAACGCCGGAGGCGTTGCCGTTTCCGCCTTGGAGATGTCGCAAAACAGCATGAGAATAAAGAGAAGCTTTGAAGAAGTCGATGAACAGCTCCGCGAAATAATGAAAGATATCTGGACTCAGGTATCATCGGCCGCAGCTGACTACGACAAAGCAGGAGATTACATTTCAGGAGCCAATATCGCAGGCTTCAGGCGCGTGGTCAAGTCCATGAGAGATCAGGGCTGGGTATAGCGTTTAAAAATTGGCTGATTGTTACAGCATAAATAAGCTTTTTATTTCAGATAATAATTTTGAAAGGGAGTGATTTTATGTGTAAGACGGCCACAGCGACGATGGTGGCTTTAGCAGCGGCAGGGGCCGCCTGCGCGATAGCCTATGGATGTATGAAACCCGCTGCCAAACAGCAGCTCAAGAAAGACGTAAAGAATACTTTTGAAGATATGAATGGAGTCAAGGAAGAGATGCTAAACGTGGGGCAGGACGTTTCAGAAATGGCACGCAATCTGAAAAATCAGATGTAAAAATAATTGTAAAACAACCGAAAAACAACGACGGAGACGCTCTCCTTAAGAAAACTTAGGGAGGGCGTTTTTCTCATCTCTTCGTCTGGACTTTTTTATCTCATTATGTTAAAATATACTATTGTTTAGGAGGAACTTTACCCATGGAAAAACTAGGTTTAAACGAGATAAGAAAGAGATTTAGAGACTTTTACGTAAGCAAGGACCATTACGCAGCCAAGAGCGCGTCTCTCATACCTAAAGACGATAAAAGCCTCTTGATAATAAATTCAGGAATGGCTCCGCTGAAGAAATACTTTGCCGGCGTCGAAACTCCGCCGTCCAAAAGGATGACCACATGTCAGAAATGCATAAGGACGGGAGATATAGACAACGTCGGAATAACAGCGAGACACGGCACTTTCTTTGAAATGCTGGGAAACTTTTCTTTCGGCGACTATTTCAAAAAAGAGTCGCTCGCCTGGGGTCTTGAATTCATGACAGAGAGTCTGGGCATGCCCTTTGAAAAGATTTGGGCCACAGTATATGAGGACGACGATGAAGCCGTAGAAATATGGAAGAGCCTCGGCATGCCGGAAGAAAGAATCGTGCGCCTTGGTAAAGACGACAACTTCTGGGAGATAGGCCTCGGACCGTGCGGACCTTGCTCAGAGCTTTATTTTGACAGAGGCCCTGAATACGGCTGCGGCAAAGAGACCTGCAAGCCGGGATGTGACTGCGACAGATATCTCGAGTTCTGGAACCACGTGTTCACACAGTTTTCCAGAGAAGAGGACGGCAGCTACACACCGCTGGCACATCCAAACATAGACACAGGGATGGGACTTGAAAGAATGGCCTGCATAATGCAGGGCGTGGATTCAATTTTCGACATAGATACCATTCGCCATATCTTAGGCGGCGTAGTCTGCAAGAGCGGCGTTGAATATAAGGACGGACAGGCAGATACGGATATTTCCATTAGGATAATAACGGATCACCTGCGATCTATAACCTTTATGATAGCCGACGGCATCATGCCTAGCAACGAGGGCAGAGGCTACGTGCTGAGAAGACTTTTGAGAAGAGCGGCAAGACACGGACGTCTTTTGGGCATAAAGGGCGGCTTCCTTTCAGAGCTTTCCGATAAAGTCATCGAAGTGTCAGGCGAAGCTTATCCTGAGCTGGTGGAGAAAAAAGACTATATTCAGAAGATAATCACCGTGGAAGAGGACAAATTTGCCTCCACCATAGACCAGGGAGAAGCCATAATCGCCGAATATGTAAAAGAACTGAAAGCAGCCGGAAAGACTGTTCTTGACGGAGAAAAAGCATTTAAACTCTACGATACTTACGGCTTTCCGCTGGAACTGACAGAAGAGATTTTGGCAGAAAACCACATGACCGCCGATACAGCCGGCTTTGAAGACAATATGAAGCGCCAGAAAGAGCAGGGAAGAGCTGGCCGCAGGAATACTGAGGGAGAGGCATGGAAAGAAAATAAAAATCTGGCGGAAGTGGGCGAGACGGAATTTCTCGGCTACGAAGAGCTGAAAGCTTCAGGTAAGATTCTGGCCATAACGGAAGAAAACGGAATTTCGGAGAAAGCAGCTGAGGGAGAAAAAGTAATGATTTTCCTCGACAAAACTCCTTTTTATCCTGAGGGAGGCGGACAAGTTTACGATAAAGGATTTATGTCCACTGAATCAGGAAGAGCCGAAGTTCTGTCAGTTGAGAAAAGTGACGGCGTTATAACTCATAACTGCCGCGTCATACAAGGTATCATAAAAACGGGACAGCAGGCGGAATGCGAAGTGGATTCCGTGCGCAGACATCTGACAGCCAGAAATCACACTGCCACACATCTGCTGCAGAAAGCCCTCAGAGAAGTCCTGGGAACCCATGTGCAGCAGTCAGGCTCAAGCGTCAACGAATCAGTTCTGCGCTTTGATTTCAGCCATTTTGAGGCTATGACAAAAGAACAGCTGGCTGAAACCGAAAAAATGGTCAATGATAAGATAAACGAATTTCTGCCTGTTACTGTATCTGAGATGTCAATAGAAGAAGCTCAGCAGTCAGGAGCGATGGCTCTGTTCGGCGAAAAATACGGCGAAAAGGTGAGAGTCGTCAGCGCCGGAGGCTGGTCCACAGAGCTTTGCGGCGGTACACACGTCAGCAATACGGGAGAAATCGGAGCTTTCAAAATCCTTTCCGAGAGCGGCATAGCGTCAGGAGTCAGGAGAATAGAAGCCGTTACGGTTGCCGGAATCTTCGGCGAAGCGAAAAAAGATGAAAAAATCATCGAAGAAGTCGCCGCTGCGCTCAAATGCAATAAGCAGTCTTTGACCGACAAAGCCAAGGCCATGGCCGAAGAATTGAAATCTCTGAAAAAAGAATTGGAAGAAATCAAAAAAGCAGCTATGGGAGGCGAAGCAGAAAGCCTAATCGCAAAGGCAGCCGAAGTGAACGGAGTGAAGCTCATAGCCGAAGAATTCAGCGGTTACAGCGTCGATGACCTGAGAAACCTTTCGGACGACATAAAAGCTGCTGCCAAGAATACATGCATGGTATTCGCCGCAGCAAACGGCGGCAAAGTCACCTTCCTCGTGTCCCTTACCGACGACTTGGTGGAAAAAGGCTTCCATGCCGGAAAGATGATAAAGGAAATCGCCGCCGCAGCCGGAGGAGGCGGAGGAGGCAAGGCCAATATGGCTCAGGCCGGGGCTAAAGACTCTTCAAAAATAAAAGATGCCTTTGCTGTTGCAGAAAAGCTTTTGTCATAGTATAATCGAAAACAAAGGGAAGCAGTAAAGTTAACGGAAATCAGGAGGATCATAATGGATAAAAGCACCAGAATGTTTGACTCATTCAAAACTCAAAAGACAAATAAACAGATTTTAAAAGAAGTTTACGACGCTTTAGAGGAAAAAGATTATAATCCTGTTGATCAGCTGGTCGGATATATTATTTCCGGAGACCCGTCTTACATCACCAGCTTTAACAATGCGAGAACATTGATTAAAGGCGTCGATCGTGACGAGCTGGTCGCAGAGATGTTAAGAGAGTATATCGACGTAGAATAAAGAGAAAACGGACGTCTGTAGCGTCCGTTTTTGGCATGCGCATAACTGGCGCACAAACTTAATGCCAGCCCATCCGGCACCGCATAAGGCGTACACAGAACTCAAGGAAAAAAGTGCAGAAAGGGCACAAGAAGCTGGCAGCAAAAGGGCCGTGAGCTTTCAAGACAGCGCGCAGAAAGGGTGTATAGAGGCTCTAAGATAATGCGCAGAAAATAATTTAAAGGAAGAAAATATGAGAAAAATAGGACTTGACGTAGGAGATAAAACGGTCGGAATAGCAGTTTCAGACCCTCTCGGATATACCGCCCAAGGCATAACTACTCTTGAGAGAGTAGGCATAAGAAAGGATACCGGAAAGATCATCGACATGATCAAAGAGTATGAATGCGATACAGTGGTCATAGGTCTGCCGAAAAAACTGGACGGTACAGACAGCCCACAGACGGAAAAGGTTCGCGAATTCAGAGAAATGCTGGAAAACAAGATGCGCAGCACCGGTATGAAAAATATAAAAGTCGTTTGGCAGGACGAAAGACTTACGACCGTAATGGCCGAGAAAGTGCTGATAGAAGCAGACGTGTCACGAGCTAAAAGAAAAGAAGTCATCGACAAGCAAGCCGCCGTGATTATCCTGCAGAGTTATCTGGATTCAGGCAAGTAATTATGTTAATTCAAAATATAATCTGATGCGACAAGATGCTATAAAACCAGAGAACCGGATTTCCCCCGCGGAAAGTCCGGTTTTTTTATGACAAGACAGCTGATACAATCAGTTGCGCCGCATGAAAACACACGCTGCAGCCGAATGTTGCAAAATTTTAAAATCCATAAAATTTTGCAACATTTTGATAAATATCGCATTCAAAGCAGGCCCGGAAATGATGCAATGTTGTAAAATCTGAGGAAATCTAAAAAATTACAATATTCCAAAGTTGAGCTGCTTCCTGGACAGTTATTTAAACATAAATATAGCCTTAGAGAAAGGAATACCTAACTTTGCTTTTCATTTTCAATATTTTGCTTTGCGCGTTCCTTTTCTTCAAATATGATACGGGCTATTTTCTTTACATAAATGGGGATGAACTTAATGATCAGCACGATGGCCAAGAGCCATAGCAGCAATAAGACTAAAACAGAAGAGTAATTCATAAAATACCTCACACTTTCCAATTACGATTACATAAATAATCAATACACGTTTGTAATTAGAATATATTAAAATAATATAAAAAAGTCAATGAGAGCGGGGGACTTTGAGCAGGAAAAGTTGATAAAAGTAAAATTGGTGGCCAGCAGTATTGTCAGCACAAGACTTATGCTTTTAAAAACAAAGAAAATATTTGGAATTAAGGAATATGTACCTTCGTTATGATGCTTACCAATAGCTCTGCTGAAAACGGAATGTTTACAGGCGCAGCATACGAAGGAATCGGCTTTCTGCCATGGCATCAGAAAAGATTCAGTTCATAAATCGGCCTTGTGCCGGAGCTTGTAGAGCAGGGGCTTGCATGCGGAAATGATATTGCGGTAAAATTCCGCGAATTGACTGGATATGCTATTCTTTGCCATTCTATTGGCGGAATATGTGCTGGTATGAGCGCTCACTGGATTTATACTTTTTTATTGTGATTAAGTTTATTATGATTAAGGAAACTATATAAATGTATTCGAAGATAAGCAGGTGAGAACTTTAAAATAACTATTCCTAAAATCACAATTTTAGGAATAGTTATGCCTGGCAAAATAAAAACGCCGGATTTTATGCTTCAGACTGCTTCTGCAAGCTGGTTTTAAAAGTCTCTTGTGGACTTGCATTTAACCGTATTATTCTTATTCGGCGTTTCTACTTCTATTTATAATAAGCGTGTTTTTTTCATCTGGAATTAACCTATCAGGAAATCAAGGATATTCATTCCTTCATCGCTGTTTCCCTTGTACAGCTCTGTAAAACCACATCTTGTACAGCTCACTGTAAAGAACTTTTTGTTTTGAACATCGAACAGTTTTGCAAAATTACCTCCTGTGGCCTGAAACTGATCTGATTCATAGCTCATATTGCCGCACTTGGGACAAACATACTGAATCTTATCCATTATTAATACCTCCTTTTTTACATTATGCCTCAATCAACAGACATATATATGTTATCACAAATAAGGCTGAAAAACGAGGCTCTATTTTGCGTTTTAAGCGATTTTTTGTTTTCTTTTGATAAATGGTACCTTGTACTTTTAATGCCGTGATATGCTTAACTGCGGCGACATCGTAAATTATCGGAGATTATGTCCAACTAAAGGTTATAAGCTCGATATTCAAGTCTTTTGACTTATGAATTATGAGTTTACAGGAACTAAAATCGTCATACCTGCATATAATTCAGAAGCGTCGATATCATTTATGCGGCAAAGTTCGTATACAGATTTTCTTATGTCCTGAGAGTTAGACATATAAGTATCGGCTATCGACCAGAGCGTATCTCCGGAAGAAATTTCGATCTCAGCGTATTCCGGTGCAGTTGAGCTGTTGGCTGTGCCTAAACCAAGTGCAAAATTAATTATGGTTGTGATAAATACGATTGCTATCACCACAAATAATGTAAATCTTGTTCTGCTGTTTATTCTATACTTTACCATACGGATCACACCTCCCTATCGTCCTGTGAACGTCTGTTCTTTGATGTAATTTAAATATAACAGAATATACGTTCGCTGTCAACATTAAAGAACAGATGTTTTGAGAATTGTTAAATATTTGCAAAGATGTAAGCTTTATTTTATGACATTATCTTGACAATTTGTGTTTTTAATGTTAATACAATATTGAGAACTAATCTTTTTTCTTTATATTATTAAAGGAGGTGTATTGTTTAATGAAAGGCTTAAAACAAAGGATCGTTTGGATCGCAGGACTTGCGATGCTGATCGTTATGTGCGGTTCTCTCTTCGCCTTTGCAGAAGGCGGTGAAGAATACGTTCCGCAGCTCTACGGTACTTTCTGGTCGCTTGTACCACCTATCGTGGCTATCGCCCTCGCGCTGATAACCAAGGAGGTATACAGCTCACTGTTTATAGGTATCGTAATCGGCGGCATCCTGTATGCTATCGGTTCGCCGGATTATAATTTGTTTGAAGGTACATTCAGACATGTTCTTTATGACGGAATAATTGGAAACCTTTCCGACAGTTATAACGTAGGTATACTGGTATTCCTGGTAATTCTCGGAGCAATAGTATGCCTGATGAATAAGTCCGGCGGTTCAGCTGCTTTCGGCAGATGGGCTCAGGAACATATTCATTCCAGAGTCGGAGCTCAGCTTGCCACTGTTGCACTGGGCGTTCTGATCTTCGTTGACGACTATTTCAACTGTCTGACTGTAGGAAGCGTTATGCGGCCTATAACTGAAGGTCATAAGGTTTCAAAGGCTAAATTGGCGTATTTGATAGATGCTACGGCAGCTCCTGTATGTATCATAGCCCCTATCTCATCTTGGGCCGCAGCAGTAAGCGGATTCGTAGGCGAAGGTGAAGGCTTCAAAGTTTTCATCAGCGCAATACCTTACAACTACTACGCACTGCTTACCCTCTTCTTCATGATAGGCATAACTATTCTCAGAATAGATTACGGCCCAATGAAAAAACATGAAGAAAATGCGATACTTCACAACGACATTTATACTACGCCTGAAAGACCTTACGCTGATGCTGAGATGGAAGCAAGCGATGATGGAAAAGGAAAAGTAATCGACCTGGTTATCCCTGTCATCATTCTGATTGTTTTCTGCATAGGCGGAATAATGTACTCCGGCGGATTCTTCAGCGGCGAAAACGGCTTTATAGATGCATTTGCCAACAGTGACGCTGCTGCAGGACTGTCGCTCGGAAGCGTACTCGCTATGATACTGATAGTAATCTACTTTATGTTCAGAAGAACCATCAAGTTTACTGAGGCTATGGAAAGCATTCCTGACGGATTCAAGGCAATGGTAGCGGCGATCCTGATCCTGACTATGGCATGGACTATCAAGACTATGACAGACAGCCTTGGTGCAGCCGGTTACGTTGCAGGACTGGTAGAGTCCGGAGCAGAAAGCTTCATGAACTTCCTGCCTGCAGTAGTATTCCTGGTAGGCTGCGGACTGGCATTCGCAACAGGTACTTCATGGGGAACCTTCGGCGTATTGATCCCTATCGTAATGGCTGTATTTGAAGGATACGATCCGACAATGGAAGTTATCTCCATCTCCGCTTGTATGGCAGGTGCTGTAATGGGAGACCACTGCTCACCTATTTCCGATACGACTATCATGTCTTCGGCCGGTGCACAGTGCTACCACATCAACCACGTAAGCACTCAGATACCTTACGCCTGCACAGTTGCAGCGGTAAGCGTAGTCTGCTACATAATAGCGGGATTTGTAAGAAATGCGGCTATCTCACTGGTTATCGCATTTGTACTTATGGCATTAGTTCTCCTCATCCTGAAGAAAGTATTCGGTACGGAAGAGAAAGCTTAAAATCATGTAATGCAAGTAATGAAGAAGCATACATATTTGGCTTGAAAGGAGCTGTCCGGCAATGTCCGGGCAGCTCTTTTTTATGCTCGTATAGAGGTGCTTTTCATGTTTGTCTTGAAATTTTCTGTATTTTAATATAATTTATATGTAGGATATTCAGGAGGTTTTTCATGAGAAGTGACAATTTGAGAGCAAAAAAAGCGAAGCGAAAAAAGACTGGAATTATTTTATTGCTTTTTATTATCGTACTGATTCTTTCAGCAGTAATATTCGTTTTAAAAGACTATTCCCCTTTCGCCCGTTCAGCCAAGTTTGTCTCGATGGAACATATAAAAGAAAATACATCTGAGGCCTGCGCATTTGTGAATAATATTGCCGGGCTTATTCAAAGCGGAAAGATTACGGAATCAGGTATAGATTACAAGAGTGTATTTGAAGGAAGCGTGATCATGGGCGATTCGATAACTGAAGGGCTTAAAGTCTACGGATTTTTAAAGGAAGATCAGGTATACTGTGAAATAGGCGGCTCTGTGATGAACGGAAGTGATATAGTCAGGCAGGCCGCGATGACAAAGCCGAAAACAGCTTTCTTCTCCTACGGAACCAACGATCTTGGCATGTACAGCGGCAATGCTGAAGCATTCACGGAAAAGTACAGCTCTGTGATAAAGACTTTTATGGAGATTTCACCTGATACTGAGATATATGTAAATTCCATTGCCAAACCGTCAGACGCGAAGATAGCTTCAGGAGGATATTTCTACAAATGGGAAGAATTCAATGAAGCGATAAAAGACATGTGTGATTCTTTGGGAATAGAATACATAGACAATACGGAAATACTGAAAGAACATGCGGATTTGTATGCAGGAGACGGAATACACGTATCCACTACCTACTACCCTTACTGGATGGACAACATGATAAGGAAAGGTAAATTATTAAGCAGCTGAGATATATGATCAGCTGCTTATTTTATCGTAGGCCTTGTCCAGGACTGCGTTTATTTTCTTTCTGAAGACTATACATAATATAAAGGCTATGACGGCTATCGCTCCCAGTATTATCATACCGAAGTATTCCTGCTTGTGCCACATGCTGCCTATCATGATGCTCCCCATCATTCCCGGCAGGCGGCCTGTCAATGAAAGCAGTATGAAAGGCTTAAACTTCATTTCGGAAACTCCGGCCGCATAGCTGACCACATCTTTAGGGATACCTGGTATGAGATATATCAGAAATACTATCATGTACGCCCGCTTTGAATTGAGCTTCTGGACGTAATCATGAGTTTTTTCTTTGCCGAAAAACATATGGACGAAGTCTCTGCCCAGAAGCTTGGCCAGATAAAACGAAATGGCCGTGCCGAGAAAAGCTCCCGTTAGCGCCAGCAAAAGCGCTGGAAAGAATGTATACAGATATCCTGCGGCCAGCTGAAAGACTTGTCCAGGTATCACGCTTATTACTATCTGGATTATCTGCAGAAGTATATATATAGGAACCGATTCCCACTTATAACTCTGGAGATAAGAGACTACGTCGTCGAAATTTTCAAACTGGGAAAGCCATTCTTTCTGGAAGAAGAATATATAAAGCGGTATACCTGCGATTATGGCTGCCAGCAATAGTATTTTCAGTACTGATATTATAACTTTTCTCTTGTTCTTTTGATCCTTTAAATTTTTTACACCCATATCAATTTCCCCAAATTTTCTTAATTTCCAAATACCTCTCGTGCTTAGCACATTGCTGTCATATTGCTATATAGTTATTAAGCCTTTCTTCAAAAGAGCATCCGCAGATTTTATCACTCCGAACTTGGAGTGTTCGTATGTCAGACCTCCCTGGAAGTATACACAGTAAGGCTCGCGCATAGGAGCATCAGCGCTCAGCTCTATTGAGGAGCCTTGCACAAAAGCTCCGGCGGCCATGACTACCTGAGACTCGTAGCCCGGCATGTCCCAGGGGACCGGTACGACGTGAGAGTCAACGGGAGCGGCTGCCTGAATAGCCTGGCAGAAGATTTCAAGAGCTTCCGGTGTGTTAAGCTTGACAGCCTGGATTATATCGCTTCTTACATCTTCCGCCGATGGACAGACTTGAAAACCCAGCTTTTCATATACCTTTCCGCACAGCACAGCCCCCTTTACCGCACCGTTTACCACCTTCGGAGCCTGGAAAAGCCCCTGCAGCATGGTTCTCGTCTGACCGAAAGTGAGCCCGCACTCCCCTCCTATTCCGGGACAAGTCATCCTGTACTGTATTTTATCTATCAAATCGCCTCTTCCTGCCACATAGCCTCCTGTAAGAGCCAGGCCTCCGCCGGGATTCTTGATGAGGGAACCGGCTATCACGTCTGCGCCTGCGTCGGTAGGTTCTTTTATATCGAGGAACTCTCCGTAGCAGTTGTCGACCATTTTGACGATATGCGGAGAAAGTCCGCTCACGAATCGCGCCCACTC
>OLRF01000503.1_pt1 | contig 49847 bp, 53 predicted proteins | sample 1672061 | NCBI WGS metagenome assembly OLRF01 (sample SAMEA3136641, study PRJEB25190) | human gut metagenome | reverse complement strand
GCTGCGATCGTTCCGGATCGCAGCCCCCCCCTTCTTCCGCATCTCCGGCCCGTCCGTCCGGAAGACGCACCGGAAAAAGCCCGAACAAAAACAGGCGGAAACCGGAGCCGGCCCCCCCGGGGAGGCAGAATCCCCGGACCCCGGTTCTGCCGTGTGGGGGTAAAAACGAAATGTAACAAACCAGAGGAGAGTAATAAACCCGTAAATACCATGTAACACAGACAGATAAGCGCAATACCGTCCCGAGCAGCCGCTCGATCGAAATGCGACTTTAGTGATACTTTCGTGTTACTTTGACATGCCTTTAAACGGTCCGTTTGAGCGGAAAATATTACACGCCCCGAAATAAGCTATCAAAACAGCTCAAATTCCGGCGATGATATCCTCGATACCGTATGGAAAAACCCCGCCATACATCGGTAAAATGATGATTATGGTGGGGTTTTATTATGTTGTTACTCCCGCAACGAGTATGCTTCAAGAACTGTTCAAGATACCGTTCAATCGTCCGAAAATCATCTTCAGAGAGCCGATTTTCTGACTCCAGCAATATGGCCCATTTCGAGTTTAAATGTTCATTAAGATGTTCACTAAGATGTTCAATTAATCACGTCCGTAAAAACGAAAAAGATATATTAGATGTTCGTTTAGATGTTCAATTACAACATATATTTATTTGTATTAGTGTGTGCATAATGGTCGTATTTATGCAAAAATAGCATGTAAATAGCGGTTTTATGGATGGATAATACACATTGCATTACTTCAACTTAAATATGCAATACGTTGCATATTAGCATTTTGCCGCATATTTACGCAGAAAAATCATGCAAATTATGTGTGCGAAAGAATTATCATGTGCTTCAATATTTGGGGACTACGCACATGCTATTTATTCGTTTGCAGCGGCAGAGATGGCATCCTCGGCATCCATAGAAGGGGCCTTTTTTGCTGTTCTGATTTCAGCTTTGAGGGATTCCGATTCCGCTTTTATCAATTCATTTTCAGCTTCGAGACGTCCTATTTGTTTTGCAAGGTGTTTGATTTCAGCATCTTTTTCCCGAAGATAAGTCAATAATTGCGCCACCGTCTCTTTGTCCGATAACTTTGTACTGTCAAACTCATCGAGACGCAGCATATCTCCTTGCCCCGTAATAAGCCACATAAGATTGACCTCTGGAATTATAGACAATATATTCCCTATTGCAGTAGAATTAAGAGGTGTGTCTTTGGCTTTTCCCGTGAAATTAGAGTATGACATACCAATTTTTTCACAAAACTTCTTCTTTCCAAGTCCTGATTTTTCAGCAAGTTGTAATATTCTGTCTTTAATACTACCAAATTTATTTGTCATTTCGCTTGCTAATTAGGGAATATATTTGTTATATTTGCAATGCGGTTTCCAATGTGTAACTGACGGACAAATATAGCAAAAAAGCAAGTTATGGCAAAAATCATTCTTGAGTACGGAGAGCGCAAGGTGCTCGGCGAGATCTTCAATGTGAGCCAGCTCACCATCCGTAGAGCGTTATCATGCAAGACGAATACAGACCTCGCGAAAAAGATTCGCAAGGTCGCCCTCGACCGGGGCGGTGTCTTAAAACCGAACCAAAATCCTACTCAGCAATGAACAATAGGTGGATCATTCGCGAAAACTACGTCGGGGCTGCGATATTCGGGCTGTTGGCGTTTGGAGGCGCTCTTGGCATGTGTGCCGGGAATACAATTCACTTGCTTACCACTGTAATCAGTGGTTCGGTAAGCTGGGTTCTGTGGCGGGAAGCAAAACAGTTGGAAAATCAGGGATGACAATCGGCTCCCTAATTTTTCCGTAAAACACAAAAGTATTATCCGGAGCGATACCAACACAGGAGCGGTAAAAAAGTAAAACGATGCAACGATTTGGTCATACGATAGTAGTTACAGTAGAGGATCTGACACGTAGCGATGATGGGGAACCGGTAATGACCATGAATAATTATCGGAATCTTGTACGTCGTAAACAACTCAATATCCTTCGCCCCGGTAAAGGACTGGGTTGTTGTGCTCTGATCGAATACCCATCATTGCCGGAACGCTTCCGGCATAAGTTCGAAGCCAAATACGGCGATCCGGAAGAATTGCTAAGCAACAACAAACCGATGATTACGATCAATGCTACGGCCCGCCGATTCTTTGCGGGCTTGGAAGAAGGTTCCTTCCGATTGCCGAACGGAGAGCGGCTTCCGGCCGAAAAGATCGAGGAGTATACGCTGAACGCGTCGGTTCTCGATGTTTTGGTGGAAAAGGTTCAGGAACAGCGGATCGGCCGGAACCGTCTTAAAAACTCGACCCGGATTATTTGGGAGAATATCCTCGCCACGGCCGAACAGATGCGCAATGACTTTCACCACACGCTTCCGGAGAATGCCGCGCGTTTGAAGGATAAATTGAGAGCCTATGAGCGTGAAGGTTTTGCAAGTCTCGTATCGAAAAAATTCTGCAATGCGAACAAATCCAAAATAACCCCGGAAGGAGGGCGTTTGCTGGTCGCACTGCGTCGTAGTCGCATACCGGTCTATACGCTTCGCCAGATATTCGAGGAGTACAATCGTCGGGCCGAGCAAAAAAGATGGAAAACACTTGAGTCGATGAATTCCGTCACAGCCTACCTGGATCGTCCGGATATTGCACCGAAATGGTGGGCGGCAGTCTATGGAGAACTGGCTGCACGCCAGAAGTTCGACCGCAAGCAGCAAACGGTGATGCCGGCTCTTCGCGATGCCTTGTGGTATGGCGATGGTACGAAGCTGAACCTTTATTATAAAGGACGGGACAAGAGCGGGCGTTTGGTCAAGAAAACGGCAATGGTCTACGAGGTGATCGACGCCTACAGCGAAATGCTGTTGGGTTATTGCATCGGGGAGGTCGAGAATGCCGAGATGCAGCGCAGAGCGTTCCGTATGGCAGTCGAGACGGCCGGACATAAACCGTTCGAGATTGTTACAGACAATCAGGGAGGGCAGAAAACGGACAAATCGAAGGAATTCATGTCCCGAATCTGTCGAATCAGCCGCAATACGGCACCACATACGCCGCAGGCCAAGACGATCGAATCGCTTTTCGGCCGATTCCAGCGCGAAGTGCTGCATGCCGACTGGCGATTCACAGGACAAAATATCACGGCTACGAGTCGCGATTCGCGCCCTAATCTCGAATTTGTCGAAGCCAATGCGGACGGGCTGTACACCTTCGAGGAATTATGCAGGGCGTATGCCGATTATCGGGAGCGTTGGAACGATATGCGTCATCCGGATTCGAAAATGAGCCGTCGGGAGATGTATCTCCGCTCGGAGAATCCCGAGGCTCCGGCATTATCCCGATACGACTATATGGAAATGTTCTGGCGCGAGACAGAACGTCCGAGCGAATTCACGTCGTCAGGTATTACCATTCAGGTCGAAGGACAACGTTATACTTACGAAGTCTTCGACGCGGCAGGACTCCCGGATATGGAGTTCCGGCGCAAGAATACGACCCGCAAATTCTTTGTCCGCTACGATCCGGACGATATGACGCAGGTATGGCTCTGCACAAAACCGGCAGTAGGCGGCCTTCGGATGGTCGTCCCGGCAGGACCGTACGCAACCGTACACCGGGCCATTCAAGAGCAGTCCTCCGAAGAACAGATATTTCTGCGGGCGATGCTCGAAGCGAACAAACAAGAGCGCATCCTACGTCAGATGGAAGGATACAGGCTCGAACTGGAACACGGCGTTGCCCCGGAACAACACGGACTGCGTACACCACGCCTGCAAGGCCTATCGCGCCGGGATCAGGAACGTCTCTACGACACACGTGCGGTCCATACGCTGACTCCTACCGGTACGGAAGCGGCGGAAAGCTGTGAACCGATTTCCATCGGTCAGACCGAGAAACAGATCAGCAATATGACTTTCGATGAAGCATCATTTTATAACCGATTCTGATATGAAACTTACGAACGAACAGAAAAACGAAATCCGCGAGCTGCTCCAAAATTATGTCGGCCGCTACCCGAGCCAAAACAAAGCAGCAAACTCCCTGATCGGGATCTCGGCCGGCACGGTATCAACGATTCTCAATGGCCGGTATGAGTCAATCAGCGACGAGATGTTCGTGAAGCTGCGGGCGCAGATCTCCGGACAACGGGCCGAAGGTTGGCAGCTCTGCAGGACGAGGATGTACCAGGAACTCTCCGAGCTGTTCTCCGACGCACAGCAATTCCAGAACGTCGCATGGGCGATCGCTCCGGCAGGTTCGGGGAAAACGACAACGGCACGCGACTACGCATCGCAACACGAAAACGTTTTCGTGATCCCCTGTTCGGAGGACATGCACCGTATCGACTTCATCCGAGAAATGTCCCGAGCTTTGGGCATCGGCATTTCAGACCGGAGCATGCACGAACTGCTCGAACGGATTACACGGCATCTGCTGACGCTTGAGGCTCCGCTGCTCATATTCGACGAAGGGGACAAACTCTCCGATTCGGTTTTCTACTATTTCATTACGATCTACAACCGGCTGGAGAATTTCTGCGGCATCGTGTTCATCTCTACGCACTATATCAAACGACGCATGGAGATAGGACTTTCGTACAACAAGAAGGGCTACGACGAAATCCATTCGCGCATCTGCCGCAAATTCATCGAACTGACGCCGGCTTCATCCTATGAAGTCGCCGCAATCGCCCGTGCAAATGGTCTGACGGACGATCGGACGGTTAAAACGGTCGTCAAAGATGCTGCCGGATGCGAGTTCGACCTTCGGCGTGTACGCCGGGAGATTCACAAACAGAAAAGACTGGCGGCTATCGCAGTAAAATAATCACTTCGAATCCTGTTCAAACCCATTTATCATGGCTAAATCTCTTTCTGTAACCCAGGCTCTCACGATTCGTCGCCATACGATTCGACCCGATGGCGGATGGGGAGACTGCGTCGGTGAGATAGACCGCACGGGCGTCGTATTCTTTTGGGGAAAATCCGGAAACGGCAAAACCTCTGCCGTCATGTCTTTCGGCAAGGCCTTGACGCCCTTCGGACGTGTGCTCTACGATTCGCTCGAAGAAGGCCTTTCCGTATCGTTTCTCAATACTCTGCGGCGTCATGCAATGCAGGATTGCGGACGACGGTTCCAGGTAGTAGCCGGAGAATCCATGGAAGAACTCGACGAACGGCTGTCGAAGCGCAAGTCTCCGGACTTCGTCATCATTGATTCATTCCAATACACACAACTCGACTACCGTCAGTACATCGCATTCAAGGAACGGCATCCGGACAAGATGCTCGTCTTCGTGAGCCATGCCGACGGAAAACAACCGGCGGGCCGGGCCGCCCGATCGGTAATGTACGATGCCGGACTGAAAATTTGGGTAGAGGGGTACAAGGCATTCAGTAACGGTCGTTTCTTCGGTCCGACTGGAGAGTATACTATCTGGCGCGAGAAGGCAGATGAATATTGGGGGACACCGCAAAGTCAGAAACCATTTTCAAAAATCGAGAAGTGATGAAACTATACATCAGTGGCCGTATATCGGGACGTCCCGCCAAGCTGGCGCAGGCGGAATTCGGTGAAGCGGAGGCCAAAATCCGCAAATTCGGACTTATTCCGGTCAATCCGATGAACAACGGGTTGCCAGCCGACACGGAATGGGAGGATCAGATGGGGCATGATATCGCCATGCTGCTCCGGTGCGATGCGATCTATATGCTCCCCGGATGGCAGCAGAGCGAGGGTGCTACCCTCGAATATCTGATTGCCAGACAACGACGGATGCGGATATTCCTGGCCGAGACATTCGAAGCCCATGCAGGAATAGAAGATCTCACAAAACAATAGTCCCATGAAACGCAAACCGACCAGTTACGCCCGGTTTTACGCTCTTCTGAACCGAATGCCGGGAGATCGAAGCCAGATCAAGGAAACTCTTGTCGCACGGTTTACAGAAGGCCGCACGACCTCTCTGCGCGATATGCGGACGTCGGAATACGAGGCTATGTGTACGGCCCTCGAAGCAGAGATCGAACACCCGGGATTAAGCGTCGAGGAGTTTCATCGTGAGCGGAAACGTCTGCGATCTGCGGTGCTGCACCGAATGCAACGCCTTGGCATTGACACTTCGGATTGGGATGTGGTCGATGCCTTCTGTTCAAGCAATCGAATCGCAGGGAAGGAGTTCGCCCGGCTTTCACTCGCAGAGCTCGAGATGATGATCTCAAAGCTCGAAGCGATGGGCCGAAAGGGATACTCCCGACCTCGAAAGGTAATGATCCCACTCATTCTGCGCGAAGGTCAGCTACCAAGTTGACCAAGAGGATGACCTGAAGCGCCGTAATCGAAGATCGAATTTTAAGAAATGGACAAATTCGGAAATATTACACTGCACAACGCTGATTGTATGAATCTCCTGCGAGAGTTTCCAGACCGATTATTCGATTTGGCGATTGTCGATCCGCCCTATTTCGATGGTCCTGATAAATTGGGTTATTATGGAACTTCTAAATCGTCGATAGGAGTAAAACGACCAGCCTACGAGGCAAAACATTGGACGGTTCCCGACAAAGACTATTTCATGGAATTGCAGCGTGTATCGAAAAACCAGATCATTTGGGGATGCAATTATTTCTATTATCCCTTCGGCCCCGGCCGCATCGTATGGGATAAAGTCAATGGAAAAAGCTCTTTTTCGGATTGCGAAATAGCCTACTGCAGTTTGATTGATACGGTTCGCCTGTTTGCATTCATGTGGAACGGAATGTGCCAAGGAAAATCTATCTCCGAAGGGCGCATCCAGCAAGGAAATAAAATGCTGAATGAGCGTCGAATCCATCCCACCCAGAAGCCCGTAGCGCTCTATAAATGGCTGCTGTCGAACTATGCCGAACCGGGCGACAAGATTCTCGATACGCATCTGGGCAGCGGTTCGATATGTATAGCCTGCGATGATCTCGGATTCGAAATGACGGGCATAGAACTCAACAAAGATTATTACGAGGGTGCCAAACGGAGGCTTCAATGGTATCAGGCACAACAGAAACTATTTTGACGATGACCCACGCATCCCTTTTCAGCGGCATCGGCGGCTTCGATCTGGCGGCCGAGTGGGCGGGCTGGACGAACGCCTTCAACTGCGAAATAGATCCGTTCTGCCGTCGTGTGTTAAAGTATCATTTCCCAAATGCGGAGCGATATGAAGACATTAAAAAATCAGATTTCAGCAAGTGGCGGGACCGTATCGACGTGCTTACCGGCGGTTTCCCCTGTCAACCGTTCAGCCTCGCAGGAAAACGCAAAGGAACCGATGACGACCGCTACCTGTGGCCCGCGATGCTCGGTGTCATTCGGACTATTCGACCGCGATGGGTCGTTGGGGAAAACGTTTACGGCATCGTTAATTGGTCGGACGGGCTGGTCTTCGACACGGTGTGCTTTGACCTGGAGGCGGAAGGATACGAGGTGCAGCCGTACATTATACCGGCTTGCGGTGTCGGCGCTCCCCACCGACGGGACAGATGCTGGTTTGTTGCCCACCGTGCAGACACAGGGATTGAAACGATGCGAGAAGGGCAAGACGGTTTTCATGCCGCTGGGATTGTTGCCGACCCCGACTGCGACAGATGCCGGATCGGGACGTACCAACCGAAGTCCGTCTCCGGGAGCAGCCGAACGACCGACAATCGCACTTGCGGCGAAGAGAGGTCTCCTGCCTACACCTACGGCCAACGATGCGAAGAATGCAACGCTTCCGAAAAGTCAAGCCAAACGCAAGGGCTCAGTATCCAAAATGGCAATGGGATGCGACGGATACCTGACTGGAGCGGGTTCCCGACTGAATCCCCTGTATGTGACCGAAATGATGGGTTTCCCGGTGAACTGGCTGGTATCTCCTTTCCTGCGTGGTGCAGAGAATCGATCAAAGCCTGCGGAAACGCCATAGTCCCGCAGGTGGCGTTGCAGATATTCAAGACGATCGAAGAATACGAAACAAAACAACTGAGATGAAAGAGCAAGTTACAAGCATCGAGCAGTCGAAGCGATTGATCGAGCTGAGCGTGCCGGCGGAGATGGCCAGCATGGTATGGTTCCCTGAGTATAAAATTGGGGATAATAAACTACCGATTTACCCTACTGGTAATTATGAGCTTGTCATGAAATACAAATCATTTGGTGATATGGAGGACAAAGTAATCCCCGCCTTCACGATCGCGGACCTGATCGACATGTTACCGATCACTTGCGGCGATTTACATATTAACATAGAGGAGATTACAAATAGCCACAAATTTATCTATTATGAAGGGCGAGAGTATATCCATGGTGAAGGTTATGCCGACTTACAGACGGTTTTATTTGTAGAAAATTCATTCGTCGAATCTTGTGTGAGGGCGATAGAATGGGTTATATTGAACGATTATAAGCTGAACATATAAAACAGAAAAACAAGAGATATGACACCGAGAGAATTTTATGAATGGGCCGTAGAGAATGGGGCTGAGGATTACGATATAAGAATAGATTGGATGGGTGAATATGGATTCGGGTATGATCTGCCCGGAGAGGATCAGTTGTCCGTCAATAAATCAACAGAGCAAATAACGATAGATATATGAGAACAATTAAATTCAGAGGCAAGCGCTTCGACAACGGGGCGTGGATGTATGGTAGCTTTGTCATTTTGAACGGACGCTACTTTATCTTCGACAATGCAGATAGACATGGAGTCGATCCAACCTCCGTCGGCCAGTACACAGAACTGAAAGACAAGAACGGCAAGGATGTTTATGAAGGGGATATATTCAAAGATAGTAGCGGAGTTTTGCGGACTATCTTCCGAGTTCCCGGCGGCCTTGCTTTTGAGGATAATCCTGTGGCGTTCGGTTATGACCATAGGACCCCCATATATCCATATTCGCCCTTGGCTGAGAGCCAAAATGAGGCATGGATTTATCAATGTTGCGAAGTGATTGGCAACGTCCACGACAACCCCGAACTGCTGAAAGGAGGTGAGCAATGAAATTCACAACTTCGTGCTTTGTCCGCGTCGAGGACGTGTATAAGCGAAATGAATTGATCCGGTGGTGTGAAGACATAATAGGGAGGGACGGCGGTCATACGGTGGGTGCAGACTGGATCAGGGGTGAGTACGTCCTATGTATGGGAGACATAACCTATTGTTGTAGATATGCAGAATTGGCTTTATTAGCGAATTATAATACTATTTACTGCGGCGAGAACGTCGAACTGTTTAAGGCGCTGGCTACTATGAACGACGGGAACGACCATTATCAATGGTTTGTGGAAACACTTAAACCCGAACGTTTAGTGCTCAATAACAGTATGGATGATAATAGGTTATTTGTCGAGCCACTTTTCCGTAAGGCCACAGCAGAAGAGATTATAGACCATTTTAAAACAACATGTTTATGATAACCGAAAAAGAGTACAGACGAGCACAACAGACAATAGTTGCATACGAAGAGCAGCAGCGAAATACCGAGATAGCCAAACGGAAATGTGCTTCCGACTTTCCTGTCGGATGCCTCGTTCAGTCAAAAAAGAGCAAACACGTCAAAGGGAAGGTATTAGGTTATGGTTTAAGGGAGTGTACTCCGATTCTGAAACTTGAAAATGAAGATGGCAAAAAGATGATATGTTTGATAACAAATGCAATAAGGTTATGAAAAGCGAAAGAGCAAAACAGTATTTGTTAAAAGTAGTAGCGCCGATAGCGATAATGTATCCCGATTGTCCGGAAGAATGCGATCTGAAACTGGGAGAGGCTAAACGGGCTGTCGAGTTAGCCGAGCAGGAGACCGAGGAACGGATGCGGACAAAAGCACATAAGATTATCAAGGAAATGATGGAAGGCGTTTTTCAAGGCAATATGCCCCAAAATATAGCCGACGAATTTAGCCAAAAACTGAACGAGGAATGAAAACTATCTTTGTCTTATGCTGCCTGCTGACAGTCGGGTGCTGCTCGTGTCGGAGAACTCCGGTAATTGTCGAAAGGCGAATCTACGTCCATGATCCGCTACCCGATTCATATCCGCACTGGATTCCTAAAACACACCGGGATTCGGTATTATGGAAAGCATCGCAGGCCGCCCGACAATCGGCGACAGAATCAACCAAACACCTAAACCCTTTATATCAATAAAATTATGGAAAACACAGTAGAAACCCTCGTCGAGGCCAAAATGCAACTCGAAAAAACGATCGACAGTCTGATCCGTGCATTCGCACATGAAAACAATTTGCCCCTGGATAAAATCAGCGGGCAGATCGGAACCCATGGACGCGTGAGTTTCATGGGGATAATTTGTGACGATGAGTGTATGACGAAAATAAACATAACCTTGTAATATGGACATCTCGAAAATGACAGCAGCGCAGCGCGCCGAACTGAAGGCGCAGCTTGAGGCCGAAGAGCGTGCCGAGAAACAGAAACGCGAAGACGACATCGCAGCCTACAAGTCCGCCGTGGATGAGTTCTGCCGTACGAAGTTCTTTCGGCTACAGACACTGAGCGAGGAAATGCGGCGTCTCAAGGACGAAGTGTTTGCCGATGCCGAGTTGCTTATCCGGCTTAAGGAGGATTTGTTCCGGACCAAATCCGACCGTCACAGCGACCAGTTCACCACTTCCGACGGTCGGCTGACCATCGCTTTGGGCAACCGGACCAATGACGGCTGGGACGATACGGTAGAGGTAGGCGTAGCAAAGGTCAAGGAGTTCATCCGCTCGCTGGCAAAGGATGCCGACTCGGCAGCCCTGACCGAGATGGTGATGAACCTGCTGGCGAAGGACCGCAAGGGAAACCTCAAGGCCAGCCGAGTACTCCAGTTGCGTGAGATTGCCCGCAGATCGGGGTATCCCCAACTTATCGAAGCCACAGACATCATCCAAAGCGCATACCGACCCGTGGACACCTGTCAGTTCATCTCCGTATCATATAAGGATGAGAAGGGCGTAAAACAGACGCTCCCACTTTCCATGGCCGCAATGGAATAATCCCGAACGGTTTTCTGCGGCGGTTCGATTCCGCCGCCGGGAACAAAAATCACGAAAGATTTGTTGGGGGGGGGAATTTCATAACTTTGCCCTGTATAACCAAAACTTAAATTCATTATGAAAAAGATTTTCTTCTTATTCCTGGCCATGATTGCCATTTCGACCGTAGGTTGTTCGGATGACAATGAGGACAACGTACAAAATGAATTGCTTGAAGGAACATTTTGGGTTCATCAGGAAAAATCGAACGGTTTGCTATGGATTGAAGCCATTGAGTTCCAACGTGACGGTAAATGCGTTTATGTCTATCTGGAAAAAAGCGGATCAACGACGACGGATCAAGGAGAAGCCGTAGGAACGTATAGCTATGTTCCGCCAACGGTAACGTGTAAAGTTTCTATGGATGGAGAAACTGCAACCATGCAATTATCCGTAAACGGAGATAAGATGACGGATGAACGCGGTATGGTATTCGAAAAACAATAATAATTTGAACGGCAGTTGCTCGATTTGAAATTTGTTTCTATATTTGCCCTTGACTACTACATATACAATCGAGGGCAAAGATCAAAAAAACGATTTTGACTCGATAAAGGAACGCCCCTATGATGGGTCGGGAGGAAACGACCGGCCAGCATTCACGCCCTGCGTATATGTGGTAGTCACATCTACGGGGGCGTTCTCTTTATCATAATTCTTATTCTATGACTACCGATAAGAATGAAGCCGGCAACTTACTGCCGCAGGCGTTTACGTTCAACGCCTCGAACCAACAGGTGCGTACCGTCATACTCAACGGGCAGCCTTATTTCGTCGCAAAGGATGTCTGCGACGTTTTAGGGCATACAAATCCGTCCGTAGCTATCCAGATGCTCGATGATGACGAACGGGCTAAGAAAAGTTTAGGTCGTCAAGGTGAGATGTGGTTAGTGAATGAATCAGGTCTTTACAACCTTATTTTCCGCTCGAACAAGCCCGAGGCGAAGAGTTTCCGCAAGTGGGTGACCTCAGAGGTCTTGCCGACTCTTCGTCGAACGGGACGTTACGAATTGCCATCGGTCCGGAAACGGGAATCAATACGTTATCCCCGTCGTGGGGAACAGATCACGGCGGATATTCTCCACCTGCTGTGGCTTATCGGCGAGAGTCTTCACCAAGGGGACCAGATCGCCGTCGCTTTGGAATTGGGGGTATCGCGTCAGACCGTAAGCCGCGTTCTGAACGGCGGACAGAAGAGCAGCAGAATCCTGATGGCTCTTTACAAGCGGGCACAGGCCAACCGGGAAGCGGATCGTCTGTACTGCTCTCCGCGCGAGATGGCGCAACTGCTCACGAGCGAATCTGCGACGCTACCCGCGCCGCTGCGGCTTCCTGCGGTGCATTTCAACCGCGGTAGCGGAGGTTCTTTGGGAAATCAGAATGCCCGCAAACACCGATCCGACCGTTGAACCTTCAAACAAGTAAATCATCATGGGACACAATAAAATCCGCAAACGTTATATGGTCACCGAGGGCGAGCTGTTCCGGCTTTACGCCGAGATCATGCAGGTGCGCCACGAAGAGCGCCGCGAAGCGTTCATGTCCGATTTCCGCAAACTGCTGCGCGAAGCGCAGCCCGTACGACTAACTGTCGAGAAAGGAGGTTCGAATGGTACGCTTTGAGCATGACAGCTACGTGATAGAAGTGCATACCGGCGGCAATCCCGTCGAAAGCTGGATGAAACTGCACGAGGAGATCAGCTACCTGATCAGCCTCGTCGATCAAAACAACTGCCCGGAGGACGGCTTCGCCTACCTTCCGCAGTTGCTCGGGGACATGATGCCTTCATGGGAAACGGCCCGCAGGATGACCGAACATTAAGCCATTCCCGATAAATTGTTGAACCGCCGGATTTGATCCGGCGGTTTTTGTTAAATAACTGAATATATTCGAAAAATAAAGATACAAAAATCGTATCTTTGCAGGGAGGATACTTTGATTTCGAAGCCATGCCCCGCGGTCGTAACAAACACTTGATCGAGCAGCGCAATGCGGCGCTGATCCGCCGGTATTACTACTGGACGGAATTGCAGCGCCTGCGCTTCGACGACGCGCTGAAAATCCTCTCGGAGCAGGAGTTCTTCCTCTCCGAGGAGCGCATCATGGCGATCATCCGCCAGGCGTGTCGCGAATGCCGGGAACTGAAGGTGCAGCCCGTCCCGAAGGTCCGCAAGCCGCGCATCACGGCGGCCCAGTTGGCGCTCTTCGCCGGCGAATAGTCGTCATTCGGGTTTTCCGAGGTCGTCCTTCGCGGTCCATCGGAACGTCGTTTCGTAAATCTTCCAGTTATAGACCGTCGTGGAGCTGTCGCTGCGTACCCGCGACATCGGGCCGATGGAGCCTTTGGGGCGGTACCCGTGCAGAGCCTTCACCACGCGACGGTTCAGTTGTGCCCGGGCGGCGATCCGGTCGGTGGTTCCCGACCCGGCGTGTGTGTCGTCGTAGCAGTCGATGGCCAGCCGTACGGTGATCTCGGCCGTTCCGCGCTGCACGTTCGGTCCCGGTATCCCCATATCGGCCCATTCTACTCCTATGGCACTTAACAGCACGCAGGGGAATACCACGGGATATTGGTCACCGGGATTCGGTTCGAGCTGTCCGTAATCCTCGTCGATCAAGCGCAGCTCGGGAACTTTCTGCCCCAAGCGTGCGATCAGTTCGGTCAATACTTCGTTCATTTCGGCATGATTTTAAGAAGTTTCTCTTCTCCTTTGTGGAGTATCTGACGGGTAAGTGCGGCACTCGGCCCGATGAACTGCCGTTTGGGAATGCGCACCGTCAGCTTCGTTTTCTTCGTCAGCGCAAGTCTTTTCCACATTTCCGCCGTTTCGTTCGCCTCGGTCCGGTCTGGCGCTTTCGTCTTGCCGCCCCCGGCCACGAAATACCGGTACCACGCAAAGCGCCGCATTTTCGGCGTAACGGTCGGATGCGTCACGCCTCCGCTGTTGTGGATGGAGGCGTAGTCCACGTCATTGAACACGCGGGTCCGGAAAGCGGACGTCTCGTAGCGGGTCGATTTCATCAAGTGGTTGCGGCTGCTCAACAATGGCCCGTAGCGTTGTGCCGCGAATTTCCCTCCCGACTGTTGTCGCCGGGTGACGGGCCACGGTTCGAGTGCACTGTCAACGAACCCGCCCTTCCGGAAATTCTCCCGGTAGTGATTCACGGCCAGCCGCCCGATAATTGGGGGCATTTCGTCGCGCAGGAGCTTTCGGGCCGCGGTTTGGAACTGTCTGAGTTCTTTTCGGAGTTGTTCTATCGTCATTTTATCGCTCTTTGAACGGATTTCGAAAAATTATTTGGAATCCGTCGAAAAACATCTTATTTTTGCATTGTAACGACGGCCTCGAGACCTGCGGCGCGGATTGTAGTTCCGCGAGAATGGTTTCGGGGTCGTCACTTTTTCACACCCTCCAGAATCCTCGGGGAGTCCGATATGCTGTAAAACAGAATCTGTCCGTCCGTGGTCTCGCGCACGACGATCCAACTCCTGTCTCCCAAAATCCGGATCTCGAAGATATGCGAACGTTTCAGACCGGGCACCTCTTTGAAATTCGGCACGGCCCCCATGTATCTGGCCCGCCGCATGACCTCCCGCATGTTCAACAGCAGTTCGTTCTTGTGCGCATAGTGCGCATGCGGCTGGTTCAGATATTCCTTGATGCCACGCATAGTCACTTCGATCGAACGTCCGAATTCGGAATTCGTCAGCGGCTTTTCCCGGAGCGGGCCGGCCAACCTCCGCAGCTCCTTCACGCGTGCTGTATACTCTTCGGTGTGTCGGGGCACGACCTTCACATCGGCATAATCGGGGAATATCTCGTCGAGGAGTACTTCCGCGGCTTTTCGGGCGCCTTTCAATGCTTCGGTGTAGTACGGGTGCGTACCGCTGAAAATCTCGCCCGTATAGGCCGGATTTTCGTCGAGCCCGGGAGCGGCGCCGCTTCCGGACAATGCGACGGGAATCCGCTCTTCGGGGGTTCTCGGGGCATCGGTCGACCGGATACCGCATTTGCATCCCCAGACATTCCCGGGGAAATATTCCCGCCAAAATGGGTGGTGTATCGGCAGAATCAGACCGTAGAAGGCCATGTGTTCGAGTCGCGGATCCGCACTGGTACTCGGGAGCCACTCCAGATTCGGGAACAGGTCGGCTTCGGCTTCGAATTGTTGCCAGTCAGCCGCAAGATGCGCCCGCGTCACGGCCGTGTCGTACTCGGTGCGGAGCCAGCTTCCTACTTGATGGTCGGCGATCGGTGCGATGTCCCGACGCCACGTCTCGAATGATTTCAGCTTTCCGTCGGCATCGAGCAGTTGCGCTGCCATATCGTTCTGCATGCGGTGCACCTTGAAAGCAGAGAACACGGCATTGCTGCGGCGCAGTGCCTGGTAGAAGTCGAATCCCGGTTCCGCATGGGCAGGTTTGCCGTATCCGTCCGTTACGGCGCGGTTGAATTCGTCCCATACCTCTTCGAACATTTCGCGATTGATCTCCGTTCGGGGATCGAATTTCTTTTCGTAGATGTCGCGGAGCATCCGCATCAGAACCGTCGAGTCGAAAGATTCCGCAGTTTTCGCGGCCGCATTTCCGTACAGACTTTCCATTACCATCCTGAAGCCCCCGCATCGCGGTCGGGGGCGGAGCCGAAAAAATCGCGCATGCGGCTCCAGAATCCCGGTGTCATGCGGTTTTGCGGAAATGCTCCGGCAGCCTCTATGACTTCCGTGGCGCGGTTTTGCGACATTCGTGCCTTCATCTCGGCATAGTCGGCCGGGCGTTCCACGCCGTAGGTTTCGTAGAGATAGTCGTCTCCGATGGGCAACCCCATGGCCTGTAGTGTACGGTCGATACCGATTCGTGCCGTCAGGTCGATGTTCTTGGGCTGTTCGTATTCGAATCTTCCTCCTGCGACGTCGATGCCCATCGCGGCGAAAATCTCCGTCATGTCGTAATTCAGCACGTTCAGCACGTAGAGTCGGTCCATGTGGTTTATGGCCTCTTCGGCGTTCTTGTGTACGGTTCCGAGTGCCTGCGTCCCGGTATCGTCGGTTTGCGTGGTGAGGGTGTTTCCCAGCAGAGCCTTGCTCTCTGCGTTGTCGCAGTAGTCCAGCAGGGTCTCGTAGAGCTGAGCACTTCCGGATTTTTGGGATGCCTCGTGCAGCTTGAGCTCAGTGCCTTCGGGATGTAGGAATATTCCGCTGGCGCCCATCGCCGTCAGGTCGCGGAGCATGGCCCGGCGCGCCTCGTCGTTGTATATGTCGTACGTCCCTTCCCGCAGAGGTTGCCCGAACAATTCCGTGTACTGAGCAAAATATCCCAGGCAATTGCGCTTGTAAATGGCATAAGGCATCACCTGCGCCAGCAATCCCAGATCGCGGGGTTTCCCGACGAAAAGCAGATCCGCATATTCGTCCCAACTGTCGCCTGTGATGTCCTGTTCGCGCCTGACAATCAAACGCCGTACGGGATCTACGTGTTTGCGTGGAATCAGGTCGTAGTCGATCCATTCGCCGTCGCGCCGGAATTGGAAGAGCGAGAACCCCCACAGCTTCGCGTCGAGGATGTCGAGGATGAAGTTTCCGAACCAAGGGGACCGCAGGTGTTCCTGCATCGCCTCGTCGACACGGTCGTTGCGGCGGAAGACGACCGGCAGGTCGAGCAACGCCGCCCGACGTTTGTTGATTACGGCATTGAGATGCGCATCCGTATTGAGCAGGTCGATATAAAGGTTGTACAGGCGCACCCTGTCGGGAAAGTCGATCCGGTCGGCATCGCGGATCGCACGCATGTAGGAGGCGATATCCACACCTCCGATCTGGGGCGCCGTGAGGATGATCGTCGCGGGAGCCTGCCCGGAGCCCACGGTCACCTTCTTGTCTTTCTTTCGGGTCATGGCTTACATGAAATTATGTTGTTTCGGATTGCTCGACACCAGATAAGGCGTCGAGGGACTTTCCCCTTCGGTAACAGAAGCCGAAGGAAGCCCGTCGACACGTATCTGCCCTTTCTGAATTCCTTTCAGCCACTCGACGGCCCGTTCGTAGCGGTCAATGCGTATCTGCGACATGTTGTGCGGATTATGGATGCAGAAGATGTGATATACGGAGATATCAAGGGCGAACATGAGCACGAGCTGGCTGCGTTGTTCTCCGCGTGCTGAGAAGATGCTGTCGCAGTCGTATACCTGCGACATATAACAGCGCATCTCGTCGATCGCGCGGTCTTCGCAGATCTCGATAACATTCCGGTCCTCGCGAACCAAGGAGTCGAGAATCTCCCGATGCACGGTGGCATCATAGTCGTCGGGGGTGATGAATTCAGCCATGTCAAATCAGGTGTTTGTTGATCAGATAGTCCTTCGCTGCCACGATCGTTACAGGAGCGAGGACGCTTCGTTTGCTGCGTATCATGCGGAAACCGCCTTCGATGCAGTCGGGGCCGTCGGCCGGATAAGAGAGCTTCATCGAAAAGAGTCGGAACTGTTTCACGAGCTCCTGCATGTCGGGATTGTCTTTCTCCGCCTCGTTGAATACGAGCTGCCCGGCTCTGTTGAGCGGTTCGAGACTGGCTTCGATGCGTGCGGCCTTGTCGCCCTTGATCGCCGTGTCGGGTAGGATCGAGAGATTGATGCCGGTTTCCCGGCGCTTTAGCGCCAGCAGCGGCTTGTACACCTGTTGAAAGAATGGGTCCTGCAGGGAGTTGTTCTCCATGAAACAATACACTGGAACCTTCGTTCCTGCCCCGGCATATCGGAACAAATGGAAATAGGCGCTGATGAAATCGTCGTTCAACCCGCGGAACAGTCTTCCTTTGATGACGTACAATACATCGTTGAACATTCCGGTGAGCCATACGGCCTTATACGATCCCCCTGCTGCAGTGCGCCGCTGCGACGGCGCGGGATCTCCATAGATCATCAGGAAGGGAAATCTCGTGAGCGGCGGGACCTTCCCGAAGAACTGGCATTCGAAGATTTTGCCTTCGGCGATAGGTGTATTGAAATATTCGGCCATGGCCGATACGTAGCTCATCTTCGACAGCACGCGTGAGATCATCTCCTCGCTGTTCTTCTCCGGCCATACGGAATGTCCGTCGCGGTAATCTGCGACTCCGTTCGGTCGTTTGGAGTCGACCATCCGCAGGTTTACGATGTCCCAATGGTCCGCCATGGCTCCGGCCCGTTTCACGCAACAGTCTTCGGCGATGATGTTGCCGTTGAACACGACCAGCGTCCCTTCCGAGATGGAACGGGTCGGATAGAGGTCCTTTTCCCACCATGCCCATTTCTTACCGAGAATATCGGGATTCAGACAATCGGGAATAGTGTCGAAATCATCGACGCGCAGCACGTCGGGACGTACGGACTCGTTCTTGACGCCTCGCGGAGTCTCCCCGGCACCTATGGCCATGAATGTTGCGCCGCAGCGGGCCTTGAAGAAGTTTTCCGACCATTTCCCGAGCGTCGGCTGATCTCCGTAGTATTGTTTGATGCGGCGGTTCGCCTCCAGTTCGGCGCGGTAAGGCATCAGCAGACGCACGGCGGCTTCCCGGGTGTTGCTGGCCATCACGAAGAACCGTTTTCGGCGTGTCAGCGCAAGGTAAAGGTCTTCGAACATCCCGATGGTGGATTTCGCCAGCTCGCGGCTCCAACTTCGAACCTCGAACCATTCCGGATGTGCCAGCACGCGGCGCACGGCCCGCACCTGAAAGGGGGCGAAAGGATACTTGGCATACTGGGGAAAGAAAAAGAGGAACCATGTCAGCGGGTCGGATTCCAACTGCATACGGTGCCGTTCGATCTCGGACTGAGTCATGGTCTCGTCGATCGTGGTGGCGTTGTAGACGGATTGTTTGAGCTCATCCCAGTAACGGAGAGCATCACGGTCGACCTGCTTCATCGTTTCGTCATTTTGGCCTTGATGAAGGCATCGAACAATCGGGTGAACTCCTTGGCCTTCTCCAAATCCACGGGACGCAGGAAGTCGATGAACGAGGCTCCTACTCCCACTATCTCATGGATTCCGGCCTCGGTCTGCAATTTGTTGATTGCCGTTGTCAACTTGACGATCGTGTCGGCTTCCTTGGCGTTGGCATAACGCTCTCCCGTTTCCCGGTTGAGAATCGTAGTGTTTATCTCGATGATCTGCCGGTGCAGGTTGCGAATCTGTTCTTCGGCCGTCATGGAGATCGATGCTTTCAACTCATCCCACTTCTCGGCGGCCATCCAACGGATGATAGTCTGGCGGCTGACGCCCACACGTTCGGCGATCTCGGCCTGCGTGAGGTTTTCACGCAGGTAAAGCGTACGAGCGAATTCTTTCTGCTGTTGTCGGGATATCGCACTCATCTGTCGTCGGATTTTGATGCAAAAATGACATCTAAAAAGGAGGGATTCAAATTGCTGGAACAGCAAACCAATTTTATAATCATATTATTGATTTATAAAGTTTCATCATGTTTTGTCGGTTTGCAAAGCGATGAAATAGCGCTCAATTTTGCGGCAAAATCTAACGTATCATGGAGCACAGAATCGTGGACATCATCGACGGCACCGACGAGTGTTGCATCATGCTCTACGGCGACATTGGGGACTGGGGAAGCATACAACCCGAGGACATCGTCAAGAAGCTGATGACAGCCGAGAGCGAAGGCCGCCGGATCGACGTGCGTATCAACAGCGTCGGCGGCGAAGTGTACGCCGCGTTGGCGATCTTCAATGCCCTGCGCGCTTCGCGGGCGGACATCACTATTTACATCGACTGCTTGGCAGCCAGCGCTGCCTCTGTGATTGCCGGCTGCGGACGTCGAGTGAAGATCGCCTCGAACGGCCGTCTGATGATCCATTCGGTTCGGGGATATGCTGAAGGAACCGTCGAAGAGATCCGGAACCACGTAGCGGAGATGGAACAACTCGAAGCGATCCTGTGCGACATCTACGCACAGCGAACCGGACAGAGCACCGAACAGATCCGGAACTCCTATTTCGACGGAAAAGACCATTGGCTGACGGCTTCCGAGGCTTTGCGCCTGGGGTTTGTCGACGAGGTATTCGATACTGAAGATCCGGATGATATGGCACCGTCGGGAGTAACTCCCCGGCAGATCTGCGATGCCTATACGCAGCGATATATCAATTCACTCGAAACACAAACTTCAAAAGACAAGACTATGTTCAACAAACTCAAGGCCCGTCCGCGCTTCATTGATTGCGCCGACGAGGCAGCAGCCATTGAGAAAGTGGCCGAACTGGAGAACCAAGCTGCCACAGCGGAGACTCTGCGCGCCGAGCGAGACGCCCTGAAGGAAGAGCGCGACCGGTTGAAAGCCGAAAACGAAGAGTTCATCCGCAGGGAGCAGGAAGCCGAGGATGCAGAGATCCGCAACATGGCCGATGAATATGTTCAGGACGGCCGCATCCCCGCGGATCAGAAGGATAACGCGCTGGCGATGCTGCGGGCCAACAAAGCGACGGCCCGGGCGTACTTCGACTCGCTGAAGCCCAAACGTCGCATCATCGACCGACTCGACAAAGGCGACGGGGTGCAGTCCGATCCCCTCGAGGAGCGCAAAGAAGAGGTCCGCAAACGTCTCGGACGCTGATTCCCCAAAATATCAAATTCATACGATTATGGCACAGAACCCCTCTATTCAAACCAACTACGGCGGTGAGTTTCTGAACCGCCTGCTGACGCTGGTGACCACGGGCAACGAACTGTTCGAGCGCGGACTGATCCACATGGAGCAGAACGTGAGCGACAAATATTCGATCCCGCGCATGCAGCTCTCGAAGATCCTCCAGAAACGCGTCGAACAGCCTACGGAGGCGAACTCGAAAGGTCAATTCACTATCGACGAACGCGTGTTGCAGCCGCAGGACGTAATGGCCTACACTGAGTTCAATCCGCGCTCGTTCGAAAAGTTTTGGAAGCCCTTTCAGCCTACCGGTGAACTGGTTTTCGGAGAGCTCCCGTCTAACGTCCAGGAGCAGATGCTGCTCGAAATCGCCAAGGTCGCCAAGAACGAACTGGGCTACCATTTCATCAACGGCGTGCAGGGCGACGGCGAGGACCAGTTCTTCAACGGCATTCTGACGCGCATTTTCACCGACTCGGAGACAATCAAGGCCACCACGACGTCGACCAAGCAACTCGGACGCCTGCGTGCCGTATGGGCCAAGGTTCCTGCAGCGATGCGCAACAACCCCAACTTCTGCTTCCTGATGTCGGCCAACGACCTCGATGCCTACGACGATGAAATCACGGATTCGTCGAAAGGCAAAGACCCCACGGCCGTCAATGCGCCCCGGTTCAAGGGCAAGCGCATCGAAGGGTTGGCAAACTGGCCCGACGGAGTGATCGTGGCGACAGTCGCCAGCCTCGACATCGACTCGAATCTCTGGGCCGCCTGCAACCTGGTGTCCGATACCACGGCCATCAAGGTCGACCGTGTGACCAACGCTGGAGAACGGTTCTTCTTCAAGATGCTGATGAAGATCGACACCAACATCGTGTGGGGACAGCTCGCCGTCCTGCTCGACACGCGGACGGTCAAACTGACGCCCACCACACTCACGGAATTCACCAAAGACGGGGGTACCCAGACCGTGAAGGTCGAAGCATCCTCGGAGGAGTGGTCTGTAACGGCATCCGCGGCGTGGATCACGGCTACCAAGGAGCAGGGACAGTTCAAGGTCGTCGTTCCCGCGCAGGAAGAAGAAGGCGAAGCCCGCACCGGATCGGTAACCGTGAAACTCGGTGGGGTGACCAAGAACCTCGAAGTCAAACAGGCAGCCTATTCCGCATAGTTATGAACCCCGCGGATTTTAAACGCCATTACTATCCGGCTATCGAGCGAGTCTGCGCCGAGACGGGGCTGAATCCCCTGTTCGTGGCGGCGCAGGCCGCGCTCGAGAGCGGATGGGGCGACTCGTCCATCGGCAACAACCTCTTCGGTATCACGGCCGGCGACAAATGGACGGGTAGACGGCAGACCGTACGGACATTCGAATACTTCCCCGACGATCGGCAGGGCGGCAGGTTCAAAAAGGTGTATTCAATCACGCCGCTGCGCGACGGGCGTTTCCGCTACGAAGTAGACCGTGACTTCCGCGACTACGATACCCTCGAGCAGGCCGTTCGCGACCATGCCGCGATCCTCTCGTCCCGCCGCTATCTGCCGGCGATGGATTATAAGAACGATGTGGCGCGTTTCGCCTACGAGATCGCCAAGGCCGGCTACTGCACAGCCGACCCGGCCGAGTATGCCGATCTGATCTCGTCGATTGCCCGCACGCTCGAACGAGTGTAAAGACCTTTTCAACGATTCAACGATGGATAACTTCTGGATGCAAATACTGGCATTTGCCCTTCCGGGCGGATTCCTCGGCAGCGTCTTCACCTGGATCTTTTCCCGCCGCAAACGGAACAACGACTTCCTCCGGGAACTGCAGGATTCGATCAACCTGCTGTCGAACGAAAACAAGGAGATTCTCAAGGAGAACGTCCTGCTGCGTAGGGAGAACGTCGACCTCAAGGCCAACCAGGAAGAGATGCTCGTGCGCATCGACCGATTGACCAAGGAGGTCGAACGCCTCCGGAAAGCCATCGGGAAAAAGACCGGTTATGAAGACAAGACGACTTCTGCCGCTCGCCGCGCTTCTGCTGGCGGCGTGCGCTCCGACGAAGCAAACGATCCGCGGCAGGACGGAGTTTCGAACAGACTCCGCACGGAGCATACACGTCGCAGAGCGAATTGCCGACATGCAGACGACACAAACGGCGACGACCCTGCAGCAGACAGAGTACTCGATTCTACGCTCGGTGCGGACGGAACCGGTGCCGCAGCGGACGGCCCGGGTGAACTTGACGGAAGAGAACCTCCGTAGGCTTCCTGACGGGGCATCGTTCACGGCACGCGACGGACAGCTGACTCTCGAAGCACGCCGTGACGGAGATACCCTCCGTCTGTTGGCCCGTTGTGATTCGCTGTCCCGCCGTACGGAATATTTCGAAGCGACGGCTGCACGGCAGTCCGAACGGATCGACTCCCTCGAAAGACGGCTTTCGGAGGCTCGACAAGCCTACGACTTGCTCGCCGAGATCGCTTTTTCGGACCATACACGCACCTCGGAAGAGCGGACCCGTACGTCTTCGCACCGGGGTTGGTGGTTCGCATTCGGACTCGCGGCAGGCTGCCTGGGTGGATGGTGGGCCCGCAAAACAAACCTATTCGAAAAACTTTTTAAAATATTCTGATTATGTCTAAACGATCTGTAATTCAACGTAACGATGGCTACCTGATGCTGCTCGACGCCGTCTATTTCAATGGCAAGCGTATCGGCAACATTTCCGAAGAAGGCCTCGACTGGAGCGGCGAGGATGCCCAGACTGTCGAGCTGTGGGCCGCGCAGATCCGTACCAATCCTGTCCTGGACATCGAAACGCGTGCCGCGACGAACGAAATCACCGGAAAGATGATCGAGATGGTCCCCCAGAACTGCGTGGATCTGATGGGCGGGAAGGTCGTCGGTGAGGAGTGGCAGATGCCCGCCAATTCGATGCGTATCGAGGGTGACGTACGTATTCTGGTCGGCACGGGCAAGACCGTAAAACTCAAGCGTGTATCGCTGCGCGCTTCGAAGATCCGCGGCGGACTGGGCGGTGAAAACGTGCTGGGCATCGAATTCGGACTGAAAGTCCTGGCGCCGAAGGACGGATCTTCTCCCGGTTCAATTCTGCCTACGGAGCCGTTCATCGAGGCCGAACCGACATCGCTCACTTTCGAACAGGCCGGCGGGAGCAAGACCGTCGACATCGAGGCATCCGGACCGTTCTCCGTGGGAGCCGTTCCCGAAGGATTCTCGGTAGAGATTGTCAACGGGCGTGTCACAGTGATCGCCGAGACCAACGACGGGGAATCTCCCCGTTCCGGAAGTCTGGAGTTCATTCTGGAGGCTGATCCCGAAACGAAGGCTACCGTGTCGCTCTCGCAGCCCAACGCTTAGGCCATGAAACGCAATGTCGAACTGGAGGCGGCGGAAGCCCTGCTCGACGCGGGGATTCTGCTGCCTTTGCTCCGTATCCGCCTGCCGCGGAGGCACGAATGGGTCCTGCGGGTGACGATGCGCCGCCCGTGCCTGGGAGGTCAGATGCGCATCGTGCGCCACTACCTGAAACTGGGGATTACGGCGCAGCAATGGGCCGCATTCTCCGAAGACGAAGAGCGTATATTTTTCCGCCAGCATGCAAAGAGACTTTCGCTGATGCTGGCGCTGACGATATGCCGGGGATATCTTTCCGGAATGCTGCTGGCACCGCTCGTGGCATGGCTCATCCGCTGGAAGGTTCCGCCCGAATATCGGATCGAGGCGCAGCGGTGGTTCCGCAAGATGCGGGGAACACGGGATTTTACGAGTATTATCGAATCGGCCGAAAGGATAAATCCCTTCCGGTACGAGACGAGCCGCCCCACAAGAGCAGGAAAGGGGAGTTAAGAACTGTTTACGAAAGTTCTCATAGCCCCTTCGGAATCGTCTGGCAGATCGCGTCGGCTACAGGATGGACTCTGCATTATATTCTGTGGAAGGTAAACTTCCAGACCCTTGCGATGATGCTGGCCGATGCGCCGCATTATGAAACCCTCCCGGCGAAGCGCACGGGTGTGACGTCTCCGGAAGAAAGCCCCGATACCGCACAACTCTTTCAATCGAAACTGAACCTGTAATGAAACCCGTCGAGATCGAATTCCTTGTCAAGAACAATACCCGCCAGGGGCTTTCCAAAGTCTCAGGCGGGATCGACGGCGTGGAGAAGGACGCCACGGAGACGAAGAAGAGCATTCAGGCTTTGGAAGCCGAGATCGCCCGTCTGCAAAACGTCATTTCTCAAACCCCGCAGATGGATCAAACGGAGAATATCCGTCAGATCGAGAGCCTGAAGCGGCAGCTTCAGGCTCTGCAGGCAACGGCCCAAAGCACCGATCTGGTGCCAGCAAGCGCTCCGAAGGCCGTAAGGACCTATAATGGATTGAACATGTCGATTCAGCAGCTTGCCCGTGAGCTGCCGGTATTGTCCATGGGCCCGCAGATGTTTTTCATGGCCATCTCGAACAACCTGCCGATCTTCACCGACGAGTTAGCCCGAGCGCGGCGTGAATACGAGATGCTGACGGCAAGTGGTCAAAAAGCAACTCCCGTATGGAAACAGGTGTTGTCTTCCATCGGATCGTTCCAAACGCTCATGGCCGTAGGGATAGCCCTGTCCGTCGCTTACGGAAGGGAGATCGGAAATTTCGTCTCGAGTTTGTTCCGGGGCGAGGCCGCCGCACGAACCATGGCCGATGCACAACGCGAAGTGAATGAAACGATGATCGCCGATGCCGCGGATTACGGCAAACAGGTCGCCGCGGTCCGGTCTTTGAGTGCCGCATGGAAAACCCTCGGAGACGATCTCGAAACCCGGAAAAAATTCATCGAAGACAACAAGTCCGAATTCGACAAACTCGGAGTCTCAGTGGGTAATGTGCACGATGCCGAGAACCTGCTGGTGACTAATACCGATGCGTTCGTCGCATCCCTCGAACGACGGGCACGGGCTGTGGCGGCCCAGCAACTCGCCGCCGAGCAATACAAGAAAAGCCTCGAATACGAAATCAAAGCCCAAGAGCTGGAGAATAAAGCTGCAGATGTTCGTAAAAACGAGGAGATCGACATGACGGCTTATGCTGCGGATACCCGCTTCGGAGCCCGCAGCGCCTCGGAACTGGCGGAGGAGCGGGCCAAATCGTTCGAGGACGAAGCAGCACAGCTCCGTAAGCTCAAGGCCGAAACCGACAATTATGCGTCGTCGCTGCTGCAGATACAGCGATCCGAAGAGGAGGCCGGAAACAAGATACTCGAAAATGCCGGAATCCTGTCTGCTGACACAATATCGGGAAAGACCGTTGGCTCCGGCTCGGTAGAACCGCTTCTCCGACAATATGCCGAAGCACAACGAAAATTCAGGGAAGAAATCGACGAACAGTCCGTAGCGCAGATGGAGGACGGCTTCGCCAAGGAGAGGGCGACAATCCGTCTGAATTACGAGAAAAAACGCCGGGAATACGAGACGCAGGAACACGAAACACTCGCTCTCATAAAACGACTGCGCACTGCCGGTGCGAACATCGGTTCCGATGCTGAGAAGTCGGTGATGGCCGAAACGGACGCCTTAGTGGCGGGTGCGGTTGAACTCCGGGACCAGGAGTTGGCAGAGGTAGATCGCAAAGAGACCGAATCGTTCGATAAGTTGCTGGAAAAATACGAAACTTACCAGCAGGGACGATTGCGGATTGCCCGGGAATACGATGCGGAGATTGCCAAACTCGCAGCGAATCCGGAAAACCAAGAGATCGCTCGTCGAGCAAAACAAAATGCTCTTGATGACTTCACGGAACGTTTTGCCGAACAATTTCCGGAGTTCGAAACCTGGTCAAATCGGATCATTACGGCCTCGGTCAAGAAACTGGATGAGCTATTGATCGAAGTCCAAGAAAAGTTGGAAAACTTGCAGGGCGAAATTCCCGGCGACAATAATGCTATCGCTGTACTACAGGCAGCGAAACAGAAGATTGAAAAAAGGCGCGCTGAATTGAACGCCAAAAAGAAGGAGGAAGAGGTAAGAGCTATGGACACGACCTCCTGGACGGAACTACACCGTGTGCTTACGGATGTCGTCGATACATTCAATGAGGTCGGCGAAGCTATCGGGGGTGCCGCCGGAGAAATCATTTCGGTAGCAGGCAAGGTTTCCGCCTCGACGCTGCAGATGGTCAATGCCATCCAAGCCTACCGCACGGCAAAGTCAAACGGAAATAAACTTGGCATGGCATCGGGTATTTTGGGAGGTATTTCAGCTGGAGTCAGTGCCCTGACATCCATTTTCAGCCTTTTCAAAGGCGGAGAGACTTCGTTGGAGCGTAACCTGCGGCTGGCCCGGGAGTTCAATGAGGAGCTGCGCATCATGAAGGAACGGTCGAAGATCAATTCGGACACCTACGACTCGATCTTCGGAGATCGGCTATACGATCGTTACAGGCAGAATGTCGAGGTCGTGCGGACTGCCCTGGATGGGTTGAGCGAAACGCAGGAGCAGATCATGACCCGCGGCAAGGAGGTCTTCGAGCCGTTCAGCAAAGGCTCCACGGGTTTGGCTAACCTCGATAAGGTGGCCAAGACTTGGGAAACGGTTGCCGACTCGGTCTACAACATGCAGGTGCAGACCCGCCACTCGACCTGGTTTCGTTCGGCCAAATACAAGTCGCTGGGAAGCCTTGTTCCGGAGTTGTTCGACGACGGGGAACTCAATATGGAGGCGCTCAAGGAGTTCGTCGAGAACGGTGGAGATACCTTTAAGCATCTGTCGGATGCAAACCGGGAGCTGCTGCAGTCTCTGGTCGACGACTGGGAAACTTACGAGGAGGCCATCGGTGCGGTAAACGATTATCTGCAGGACATATTTGGAGATTTGGGGAATACACTGACCGATGCCTTGGTCGATGCGTTCGAGAACGGTACGGATGCGGCCGACTCGTTCGTGGAGAGCGTAGGACAGGCCATGCGGAAACTGGCCAAGGATATGATCTACTCGAACACCCTCGGACAGGTATTCGAGGATGCGGAAAAACGTTTCGATGAGATAAACAGGGAAAGCTATTCCGACGAAGAACGGTTCTCGAAATGGTCCGAAGCCATGCAGCAACTCATGACCGATGCGCTCGGACAACAGGATGAATTCAACAAGCTATGGGCCGAATTTCGTCGCATAGCAGCTGAAAGCGGTATCTCCATAGACAGCATGGAAAATACCACGCAACAGAGCGGTAAATCCGGAGCGATGCAGACCGTGTCGCAGGAATCGTTTTCCAGAGTCGAAGGATTGGTTACGTCGATCCAGATTCATTCGGCGAATTTCGACGACAACCTCGAAGGAATCGTTCCGGTGCTCGGCCAGTCGTTGAACGCACTGCAAACAATCGCCGGACATACGGGATCGCTACCCCAAATATATGAACTGCTCGAAGCGATACGTCGCGACGGCCTAAAGGTAAACTGACATGGAAGTACTCGAAGGATTGTTTTTCATCAATGATACGGACGTATATGCCCGCTTCGGGGCTTTCCTTGCAGAGACAGCCGAGGACCGACACGACAACTACGACTCACTGCTTGCACCGCCGACGCTCAAGGAACAACCCGAGGTCTCGTTTCGGGAGGAAAACGGCGTACGGACACCGGATACGCTGACGCAGGCGTTCGATGCCCGGGATATCATGCTCAGGTTCGCCATTACGGCCCCGGACGATACGGCCTTCCTTTCTCGGTATGTCGCATTCGTGAACTTCCTCAAATCGGGAGACAACGGCTATCTGACACTACGGCTCGCCGATGTGGGAATGGAATTTCGGGTTTACGCCGTCGGATTCTCGGATTATTCACAGTTGATCCCATTCGGCAACGGAGAGATTGCAGCATCTTTCTCAGTCAAGTTCCGCGAGCCGAAACCTACGTTTTTCGGCCCCGTTCAGCAAACAGGAAAATAACGTTCAAACAATCTTCGAATGGAACTCGGAATATATTCAAAAGACGGACGTTTGAAATTATCGGTCGCTCCCGGAGATAATGGGGCCTGTTCCTGTGGTATTCAGGAAGAGAGTATTCTGGCGGTCTCCTTTACTGCGTTCGAGTGTATAGCGCTCGAAGTATATGACTATGCAGATTTCGAAGGTCGGCGCTATTGGATTCTCGAACGTTACCTGCCGCAGATGAACGCCCGGCGGGAATGGACCTATTCTATCCGTATGTCCGGAGCTGAAGGACTGGCAGGTCAAACCCTGATGGTCAATCCGGAGGATGACGACAATCCCGTACTGACACTTTCTGCTCCGGCACGCGAACATGCCGCGCTCATTGTCGCGAACATGAATCGCAGAACCGGTACAACAGAATGGAAAGTCGGCGAAGTGGTCGTCTCGGAGTACATCGATATCGAATACACGGGCAAATACGCCTCCGATGCACTTTCCGAGCTCTCCGCGGCGGCAAAAACAGAATGGTGGTTTGACGGCATGACGCTCAATATCTCGCGCTGCGAGTTCGGCGAATGTATCCCTTTGTCGTATGGGAACGGTCTGATCCGAAATATCAGCCGCAACATAGCAGAAGGAGTGAAGTTCTTTACCCGGCTTTTCCCGGTGGGATCGTCCCGTAACATAGATCCGGACAAATACGGGCACAGCCGGCTGCAATTACCGGATGGAATAAGGTATGTCGAACAGGATACGGACCTCGGGATCATAGAGCACTTCGAACAAGAGGCCTTCGAAAGGATCTTTCCCAGACGTATCGGCACGGTCGGTGTCGTCCGGCATGAAGAGCGAATCGGTGAGGACGGAAAGCCGTTTACGGTATGGTATTTTACGGATCCGGAAATACCCTTCGACCCGAATCAGTATGAGATCGGCGGGCTTGTCAAACGCGTCACGTTCCAATCGGGCGAATTGCTCGGCCGGGAATTTGAAGTGAACTATGACTCACAAAAAAAAGAGTTCGAGATCATCACCCAATGGCCCTATGACGATGATATGCAGCTCCCTTCCGAGCCGCTGATTCCTGCTTCAGGGGATGAATATGTGCTGTGGAACATCAGCATGCCCGAAAGCTATTATCCAGCAGCCGAACAGGAGTTCAAAACCGCAGTAGATGCCTTCATATCCGAAAACCGAAAGGATGTGTCGGTATTCCAAGCCCAAACGGATTTCACCGTAATCGACCAACGGGCTCTCGACCTGCGACCCGGGCAACGGATACGACTGGAAAGTGCCGAATATTTCCCCGATACGGGATTCCGCGAGACCCGCATCGTGTCGATCTCGCGCTCGGTTGTCCGGCCTGGGAGCATGACACTCAAGATGAGCGACGTACTCTCAACCGGCCGCATCAGCCGTATCGAGAGCAACATCGCCTCGGTTGAGCGGTTGACGAAACAGGTGTCGTCGGAGTTTCCGGATATCATTCGCTCTTGGGAAGAGACCCCGGCAAGCGATACGACCCTTTATTCATCGCGTAAAAGCGAGCGGGAATTCCTTAATAAACGACGTGGAGGAACGGTTGAAGCTGATGTAATTTTCGACAAAGACATCACGATAGGCGGTTCGGTTGTCTCCAAAGACTTCCGCCAGGGGGATTTCTCCGGGTCGGGATTCGGCGCCTACCGCGACGGGAACGGCAACGCCGTAGTAGCGGCAGACATCATGATAGTCCGCAAGGAAGCCATCTTCAACGAGGCGGTCATCAATCAGGTGACGTTCCGCGTCGGCGCCACGGTCTTCTCCAACGGCGGCTGCGAGATCACGCGCGTCGAGGAGCTGGAAACGGCATTCCGCTGCTACTACGACAACAAGGAGGGGCGGCGCTACAGCGGTCTCACGGCCGGCGACCAGGTGCGGTGTCAGCGATACGATCCCACGCAGCACACGATCATAAAGTACTACTGGCGGCTCGTCACGGCCGTCGGGGAAGATTACGTCGAGCTGTCGAAGAGCGACGCGGACGGATCCGCCTCTCCCGAGGCGGGCGACGAGATCGCGCAGTTCGGCAACCGCAGCGACATAACGCGTCAGTCGGCCATCGTCATCAACCCGCTCGACGGCGGATCGGTCGAGGTGTATGCCCGTATCGACGCCTATTCGCTCTCGGAGAAGAACTACGTCGGCATGGGCGTGAATCCCCAGACGGGCGAAGCGTACATGTATGCCTACGGAGACATGTTCTTCGGCGACCGCGACCTCGCCGACCCGAATGCCTCCTGGATCACCTACCAGAAGAAGGAGGGCGAGGAGCGCCGCAGGTTGCGCATCAAGGCCGACGTCACGTTCGGGGCCGATTCGTCCGGGCTGGGGAACCTCTCCGAGTTCAAGGCCCAGCAACAGCAGATCGACGACGCCCGGAAGGAGGCCGAGGAGGCGAAGAAGGAGGTCGCCGGCATTCAGATCGGCGGGGAGAATCTGCTCGATGATTCCAAATCCCTCACGACAAAGAATTGGAGCAAAATTGTAGCCAATGTATATTACGAAAAATATCAAGGCTATCAATGCGCGGTAATCCGCAATTCTGAAAATGGAGGTGTTCGATGCAATCAGACATTTGAAGCCGGTATGAATGTCGTATCTTCCGTATGGGTATTTTCAGAGCAGGCATGCAATATAGGCGTTGGCATCGAAGGATATGGCAACTACAAGTATTCTCTATCCGATAATGAAGTAGGTAAATGGGTACGGGTAGTACTTCAGCAAAGAACTACCGATAACAAGTTCGTATGCTACCTGTTGAATGGCCAAACATCATATGTAGTAGCCTTCCGGATGGCACAGATGGAGGAAGGAAACAAAGCGACTGCATGGTCTCCCTCTATCGCCGATCAGGAAGAAGCCATAGACGCCGCACAGCAGACCGCCGACAATGCCGCCGCAGGGGTCGATTCGCTCAAGAACTTCACCGACGAGGCATTCGCCGACGGCATCGTGGACCGCGCCGAGGCGGCCGCCATCGAGAAGTACACGAACTCGGTGAACGAAACCCGGAAGGCTGCGGATGCCGCCTATGCGGAGATATACGGCAACCCGCTGCTGGGCGGCACGGCGAAGTCGAACTTGCAGGCCGCGAAGAGCGCCTTCGACACCGCCGCAGCCGATCTGCTCGCCGCGATCGCCACGGCGGCCGACGACGGCATCGCATCCCCCGGGGAGCAGGCCGACGTGGATGCGAAGTACACCCTATTCAACAATGCCTACGGGACTTTCGGGACACGCTTGGAGGAGGCGAACAAATACATGCTCACGGCCGTGAACACCGCCTCGCAGGGAGCCTTGCAGCTCTCGCAGGAGTTACAGGGGGTCGTGAACAACATCAATGAGACGATCCTCCCCGACCTGCAAGCCCAGATCGACGGGTCGATCGTCTCGTGGGGCGGTGAAGAGGTTCCGACGCTCTCGAACTACCCGGCGAACCAATGGACCTCGGACACCGAGCGCAAACGGCATATCGGAGACTACTACGACCGCAAGACCACGGTCGATGGCCAGGCGGCCTACGAGCGCTACAAGTTCGCCTTCGAGAACAACGCCTACCAATGGGTGCGCATCGCCGACAGCGGAGGCGCTGCAGCCATCGCCACGGCGCGCGAGGCCCTCGGGCTGGCCGGGACGAAGGCGCGGATATTCTTCGGGGCGACGACGCCCGCCGTGCCCTACTCGGTGAACGACGTATGGTTCCGCTCGTCCGGGGCCGGGGCAGCGCTCGAAACGACCGTCTATATATCCAATGCCGACAAGGGGCAGCAGGAGACCGCGTCGGCCGCAGACTGGCAGTTAGTGGACGACAGCCAGGTGCGGCTGCGGCAGATGTCCTCCGACGGCGTGATCTCGCGCGAGGAGAAGGCATCCCTGCGAAACCGCCTCGCGCAGATTCAGGAGGCATACACCTCCTATCAGAACGACGCCGCGACATACGGCGTGTCGATAGCCGGCCTTGCGGTGGCATACTCCGCACTCGTGAATTTCCTCACGGGCACCGTGGCCGTGAACAACGACACGGACACGACGCTATCGGCCGAACAGCGATCCGCCTACAATGCCGCGTTCGCGGCCTACGACGCCGAGGTGAGCAGGTTCTCGAACCTCGTGGCCGATGCGATCTCGCAGGGGAAGGTGGATGATATTCAGTTTTCCGCCGTAAACCTTGTCGACGGCTCGCATGCCGATTGGGTTGCGGCAAAAGCAAATGCCTCCGGATACGACGGGACCGAGACGGTGATTTATATCGACCACACGTTAATACGCGGGAAGCAGATCACCTATCGGGTAGAACTGAAAGGAGAGAATGCACAGGCTCCGCAACTGGGATTAGAGATCAAGGTGCATTTCACCGATAATACGGATCAATGGATTGCCCGATATACGTCATCCGACATTCCGGACAAGGGGACATTTGAAAAGACATACGTTTTCAGTTCGCAGGTTCAGGACAAAGAGATCGAATATGCGCGATTGTATCCCGTATTCAGAGACTTATCGGGCGAACCGGTTTCCGGGAAACTGTATATCAAACATGAGTTCGTTGCCGTCGGAAACAAAATTCCTTCTACTTGGGCGCCGTCCATCGCAGACCAGGAGAAGTACGCCGACGAGACCGCCGGAGAAGCCGTGAACGGTGTGGAGACCCTGATCGACGCCTCGAAGTTCGATCAGAACACGTACTATCCCGTGACGATCGAGCTGAACGGCATCGCCCGGTCGAAAATCACGGTCCGCGTGAATCTGAGCGACACGCAGCCCGGAAATCCCGCGTGGGCAACATATAGCAACAGACCCGGAAGCTTCTCATGCCAGGCCGTATGGTACAATAACGGAAACGGATGGGGATCGAACTACCATAACCGGGTCGTCGAAGAATACCAGTACCGATGGACGGAGACGCCTCCCATCGGCTCCGTAGGACAGATGACGAATTCCTCGAACGAATACATATATGTCCGGGGCGGCGGAGTGTACCGATTCTTCGCAACGAATGCCGGGACGCCCGTGCTGCACACCGAAGCTTATACGGTCGATGAGCAAACAATAGACCTAAAAACGTCCGTCGAACCGCTCGTATCCCTTCAGGAGCAGGCCAACAGCACGCAGCAGGAGGCCGAGACCACCCGCAAGGCGATAGCCGACATGAACGACGACACGATCTTCGACGTCTCGGAGAAACAGTCCATACGGACACAATGGGAGAACATTTCGGGGTATGCCCGCACGGATGTGGTGCTGGATTCGCTGTCGGCGACGAACGGATCGTACTATCGGGTGCGCGACATGGCCAAAGCGGCGGGAATCAGCACGGCAGGATTGCTCGCGGCGGTAAACAGCCTCCGGGTGAAGCTCAACGACTATGCGCTATACACCGCATCGAACACCCCGGGATTCGACCGAGCCGGACTGGCCGTATTGTTCACGGCGTATTACGCGCAGGAGATCGACGTGCTCAACGCCGTAAGCCAGAAGTACACCGACGGAAAGGTGGCCGACATCGAGACCTCGATGCAGGATTACGACTACCTCAAGCTCGTATTCCCGAACAATACCGTGGACAACAACGGCGTGTTCCTATCGCGGCTGATGGCCGTGAAGAACGGAACGTCGGCATCCGCGGCGGTAGTGGCCGGATTATACGGCGGCGGCGTAGATTCGCTCAACAATGCCGGATTCAAGGACGCAACGCACGGGATTCTCATGATGTTCGCAGGCGCTACCAGCATTCAGAACGTGGCGGCGGCGAAAACCCGGATATACGGGGACGGCGCCCTGTTCACCGATAAATTGTATGCCACGGGAGGGAACATCGGAAATTTCACGATCACCGACGGATACTTATCGACATACAAGAATAATGTGGGAATGGAGCTGGCGAACGATCGGTTCCTGATCGGAATAAAAAGCGGGTCCGGGAGCCTCACCATAGCGGCCAGCCTCAAGGCACAATACCGAATGCAGACGGTAAGTTCCTACGAGGTATTCCGCCCCTATTGTTCCATCGAATATGTCGCACCTTACACCACGGCAGCCATGCCCCGCAATGTCGCATTGGAAATAGACGCTGCCGGAGCTGCCAGGAACGCGACGAAGCCGAACGTCGCGGATTTGAAATCCCCGGCGGACTATGCGCTGCTGATACATCGGGGAACGACTGCAGGACTTCGCTTTTACAGCAGGAAAGTTTCATCCGGACAAACGAATCTCTCGCTATTCGACATGTTCGTATATGCCGATACGTCGGGAGGATCGGCAATATTCATGCTGCCGGACAATCCTCCGCCCAATCAATTTTACCTCATTCGGAAACTCAAGGCGGCGAACAAGGTGATCGTTTCATCTCCGTCCAGCAGCAAGGACCTGATATATCCAACAGGAAACGACAAGGCTACGCAAAAAATAGAATGGACCGGACGACGGGCCGGGATATTACAATACAGCGAAGACCTCGGTGCATGGGTCCTCGAATTTACTTACGAAGCATAAACGAACATTCAATCATACCGACTATGGACAACAAGACACAGATCGACTTCACGAAGTTCAGGCTCTACACGGGAATATCCCGAAAGGAAACACGCCCGTTCGACGTCCGCGAGGAGCTGGCCAACTCGCTCTACCTCGCGGGACGAGGAATCCGCATGCACGACCTCGCAATGCGCATTTTTCATTCCGACGGACCCGTGGAGCTCGACGACGCGGACGTGCAACTGCTCAGGGAGTTCGCACTGACCCTCTCGCCGGCATTCATCGACAGCCTCGATCAGAACTTAGGCACCGAGACCGGGGACGGAAAATAATCTCTTACCTTAAAATCATAACATTATGAAAAAAACACTTGTCATCATCGCAATCGTTGCGGCAATCTGCCTGCTGCTCATCGGAAAAGCCGCCATCCCTTTCATCTTCGGAATGGCTGCCGGGGTAATAGGAACCGTGTACGGACCTATCTGTTGGAGCTGGTTGCAGGAACGATTCCGCAAATAACGTCTTTAGGGGGTAGGCGTAAAAAAGCCCCCGCCTTCGCTTGCAGTCCTCTTACCTCCTGCAAACGACAAAGGTGCCACAACACCAAGACGGAGACATATAGTCCCTACGGTGTTGTGGCACCTATCATTTTTATGTAAGAGGATTACAAATTTACAAACTTTCCCGAATATGTGCAAATCCGAAATTTTCAACCGTATCCTCAATACGGTATCGCAGGAGACAGAGATAACCATTGATGAGATTCTAAGCCGAAGCCATCGAAAGGAAATTGTGGATGCACGTTATCTGTTCGTGTATTTTTTACGCAGCAGGGGGTTCATCCCTGCCGAAATCGCCCGAAGATTACGGCTTACGCCGCAAGCGGTTAGTGGTATCATTTGCAAATTCCAGAAACGGCGGGAGCAAGGCGACCGAATCTTCGAAATAAACTATCAACAACTATGCAAACAACTGAAAACAGACTGATTGCCCGACTGTTCCTAATTTATGACTTTTGCATCGTGAGCTCAACGGCATGCGCTCCCCGACGCGAGCGTACAATGTAAAAAGTCAAAAACATGAACGAGAAAACTTTAGTGTTCGACAACGGCGGTGCGATGGACGGCAACCTCGTGGCCGCCCTGATGAACGGCAACAACCGCAACGGCTATGGCAACGGCTACGGCTGGGAGTGGATGTGGATGATCCTGCTCTGGGCCATCTGGGGCGGCAACGGCTGGGGCGGCTTCGGCGGCCGCGGAGGCCTTTCGAACCTCCCGGCCGAGCTGAACGGCGACGCCGGGCGCCAACTGCTGATGAACGCCATCCAGGGCAACGGCACGGCCATCTCGCAGCTCTCCTCGTCGCTGGGCTGTTCCGTACAGCAGATTCAGACGGCGCTCTGCAACATTCAGGCACAGTCGGGTCTCTCGGCGCAGCAGATCATCAACGCCATTCAGGCCGGGAACTCGCAGGTCCTTTCGCAGATGGCATCCTGCTGCTGCGACGTCCGCACGGCCATCGAGCGGCAGGGCTACGAAAGCCAGCTGGCAACGCTCAATCAGACCAACGCCCTGACGAGCAACGCCAACACGCAGTTCAACGTCCTCGGCTCGAAGATCGACGCCCAGACGCAGATCATCAACGACAAGTTCTGCCAGCTGGAGATGCGCGAAATGCAGAACAAGCTCGACGCCGAGCGCGCCAAGAGCGCCGCGCTGGCCGGACAGCTTTCGCAGGAGCATCAGACCGCGACGATCATGCAGTCGCAGGCCCAGGCCGTGGCTCCCGTGAACGCCGCGATCAGCGATCTGAGCAACCGCCTGGCGAAGATCGAGTGCGGCTTGCCGCCCACGACCGTGGTTCCCAATCCGCAGGTGTACGCAATGCCGGCATGCGTGGCCGCGCAGTATGGCCTGGGATTCGGATTCGGGGCTCCCGGATACGGTAACGGCTTCTGGGGTTAGTACGGAAAGGAGGTCGCTATGGCAGCATATCCTTTTCAATACGTAAACCGCAGAGGCATTCCCGTTCTGAAGACTACGGGCGTGACGGCCGAGACCACGGGCGTCGTGTTCTCCTTCCCCAACCACGCATTCGCGAATTCGTGGTATCGGGGGCTCGTGCTGGTCGAACTGGCGCAGGCCATTCCCGCCGGCACGACGGGAACGCTCCCCGTGCTCTTCGAGACAAACGGGCAGACGAAGAATCTGACGACGTACAACGGAGCGAACGTCACCGTCTCGGACATTCCGGGAACCGGTGTATTCCAGCTCTGGTACGACAAACAGACCGACACGCTGCAACTGATGACGGGAGCCGTCTGATGAGACGAAAAACAATTAACCGAAGGCGACGGGAGGGGCCCCGGTCCCTCTCCGAGCCTTCACAAAACCATTAACCGAAGATGTTTGCGAATTTAACGAAAGGCGCGCCGGTGTACGTACTGGATTTGCGCGGAACGCCCAAATACTACATGGCTACGCTCGAAGAGGCGCCGCAGCCTTATTTCCCCGCACCGGGAAACTTCCCGCCTTCGCAGCCCTCCGTCAGCTTTCCCATAGGCGACCAGAAATGGGTCGTCCCGGTGAACGCCGACATGGTGACGAAGGACGGGCTCACGGTCACCACGACACGCGAACGGCTCATCGACGCGGTGAACGCCGCGCGGCAGCAAAGCCAGAACGTCGTGGATTCCTACGAGCGGCACAAGGCCAATCTCGAGCTCTTCGACCAGATCATGCGCGAGATCAGTCCGGCGTATGCCGGGCAGGCGCAGCGGGACGAAGACATGCAGAAACTCCGAGAAGAGGTCGGACAACTGCGACAGATGCAGGCGGAATTCCTCTCGATGAAGTCGTCGCTGGACGCCTTTCTTAAATCGCAGACACCTTCCAAAACGAGCAAATGATGAGAATGTGGGAAATTGAAGGCCGGTACCGCGGTGACGGGTACGGCGAACGCGAGGAGATCGAGCGCAAGATGCGCGAAGCCTACGAGTGCGGCTACGAGGATGCGCGGCGCGAAATGCGCGGCGGATACGGAGAGCGCCGCATGGGCGGCTATACGTCCGACGGCTACGGAGAACGTGGCGGGGAGTATGGCGGCGACGAGTACGGCGAGCGGCGCGGAGTGAAGGGAACGGGTCCTTATTCGCGATACCGCTATCGCTAAGTAGAATCCGGAGAGGGGAGAAATCCCCTCTCTTCAAACTTCCGAAGTATGGACAGAGAAAGACTGGATGCACACGACAGGATGCCGGACGACATTCGGGCATATCTTGAAAAGAACGGATGGTCGTTCTCGAAGAAGATGTGCGAATTCGCCGTCGGACGCATGAAGGACCGCAACGGGAAAAAGCTCGAACCCCTCACCAAAGAGCAGGTGGACAAGCTGCTCAAAACATACGAAATAGTCCTCAAGCTCGATAACGGATACGACTGCGTATATGTCGCCAACATGGCGAAGTCCGACTATTGGGGATCGTCGATCGGAGACGAGCAGCAGCTCGCACGATTCGTAAAGGACTACATCGACGACGAGGACGCATATCCCGGGATGCCCTTCACGCGTTATTTCGCCGATCTGATCGGGTCGGGAACAAATGTACCCTGGGACGATGTGCTGTAACCGGACGAGGAGCCGGCCTCGGCTGGCCGAAGCGTGGGTGCGGTTCGAAAAGGTATATTCGACGCTATGAAAATCCGGGATTTGAGGATAGGGAAGTATGGATGGCGCGTGCGGTTCTATTTCGCCGTGCATGGCTATCATACGCGCTCTATCCTCTCCTCTTTGAAGGAGATAGAATGTCCCGGCACGATTCTGGAACGGGTGAGGGGAAACCTCCTGCGGGCGGATATGGATTCGGGGTTCACCTACTCGAACAAGACGATGCGCCGGTCCGTGGTCGTCGTGGGCCTCGCAACCTCGCAGGCGCAATTCCTCAACTCGTTCGAACACGAACTCAGACACCTCTGCGACGACATCGCAGCCGCTTCAGGAATGCCAATGCAGGGAGAGGAGGTCGCCTATCTGACCGGAGACGTGAACAGCCTGCTATGGGCCGATGTTCACGATTTCGTTTGTTGTAAATGTAATTGTCTCAAACTACAGTCGTAACAATAATAAAATGGAATACAAAATAATTGTATTCCATTTTTATTTGAATGTCGATTAAATGGTAGTTGTGTGGTTTTTGGTTCGCATTTCGTTTTGCCATAAGTTTGGCGCATTTCGTTTTTTATAAAGGCTACATTTGGATTTGGCGATTATAGCCGGATACGTCCGGCCGACGCATACTCTCCGGCCTATCCCTGACCACGCCCCCGCCCGCACGGAACCCGGATGCAAAAATCCGGATACGAAAAAAGGCCCGGCCTTCACAGGCCGGACCCTCGGAATATCCGCGGCCGAAGCCGCCGGAAATTTTACTTGCGGTAAACCTTCTTATAGCCGTAGATGGCCTCGTCGCCCAGCTCTTCCTCGATGCGGAGCAACTGGTTGTATTTGGCCATACGGTCCGAACGCGACATCGAACCGGTCTTGATCTGACCCGAGTTCGTAGCCACGGCGATATCGGCGATCGTCGAATCCTCGGTCTCGCCCGAGCGGTGCGACGTAACCGACGTATAGCCGGCGCGGTGCGCCATCTCGATCGCGTCGAGCGTCTCCGTCAGCGAGCCGATCTGGTTCACCTTGATGAGGATCGAGTTGGCGCAGCCCATCTCGATGCCCTTCTTCAGGAACTCGACGTTGGTGACGAACAGGTCGTCGCCGACGAGCTGGCACTTGCCGCCGATCTCGGCGGTCAGCATCTGCCAGCCTTCCCAGTCGTTCTCCGACATACCGTCCTCGATCGAGTCGATCGGGTACTTCTCCACGAGGCCCTTCAGGTACTCCACCTGCTCCTTCGAAGTGCGCTTGGCGCCCTTCTCGCCCTCGAAGATCGTATAGTCGTACACGCCGTCCTTATAGAATTCCGACGAAGCGCAGTCCATGCCGATCATCACGTCCTTTCCGGGAACGTAGCCGGCCTTCTCGATGGCCTTGATGATCGAATCCAGCGCATCCTCCGTACCGTTCAGCGCGGGAGCGAAACCGCCCTCGTCGCCCACGGCGGTCGAGAGGCCGCGCTCGTGGAGCACCTTCTTCAGGTTGTGGAACACCTCGGCGCCCATGCGCAGGCCCTCCTTGAGCGACGGAGCGCCCACGGGACGGATCATGAACTCCTGGAACGCGATCGGAGCGTCCGAGTGCGAACCGCCGTTGATGATGTTCATCATCGGCACGGGCAGCGTCTTGGCGTTCGAACCGCCGATATAGCGATAGAGCGGCATGCCGAAGTAGTCGGCGGCGGCGCGGGCCACGGCCAGCGACACGCCGAGAATGGCGTTGGCGCCCAGCTTCGACTTCGTAGGCGTGCCGTCGAGGGCGATCATCGCCTTGTCGATGCCCACCTGATCGGCCACGTTCATGCCGATAATGGCCGGAGCGATCACCTCGTTGACGTTCTTCACGGCGTTCAGCACACCCTTGCCCAGATAACGGCTCTTGTCGCCGTCACGAAGCTCGAGGGCCTCGTGCTCACCCGTCGATGCGCCGCTCGGAACGGCGGCACGGCCGAATGCGCCGGATACGGTACGAACTTCGACCTCGACGGTCGGATTGCCTCTCGAATCGAGGATCTCCCTTGCGTGAATCTCTACAATCTGCATAGTTGTAATAATTTGAATTATACGGTCTTAAAACTTTCTGTCCGTTTTGCACCGCAAAGTTACAAAATAATTGTGAATTGCGGATTCGCCGGCTGTTATTTTTTTCACGCCGCGGAATCCCCCGCCGAAGGCCGCGACCGCTTCCCCCCCCCGGTTTGGGAATCCGCCGCAAAATCGTATCTTTGTCCCGTGAACCCGGACGCCGTTCCGCGGAACGGCGTCCGCACACGACAACCGAACGCGTTCATATGCTTTCGAATGCACCGGCGCCCCCGCGGCCGGATGCGCCCGAAGGAATAGGACCGTCCAAACAAAGATTCGCTTCCATGCGCAAAGTACTCTCCTTCTCTCTCTTCCTCATGGCGGGACTCGTGGCCTCCCAACTGCTTCCCGGCGCGCTCGGCGCGGGTTACGGCCCGTTCAAGGCCGCGGCCGACACGCTGCTGTACGTCTGCCTGGGATTCATCATGATCAACGTGGGCCGCGAGTTCGAAATCGACAAGACGCGCTGGTGCTCCTACACGGCCGACTACTTCATCGCCATGGCCACGGCGGCGCTGCCCTGGCTGCTCATCGTGCTCTACTACGTCTTCGTGCTGCTTCCCTCCGATCTCTGGAGCGACCCGGCGGCCTGGAAGGAAAACCTGCTGCTGAGCCGCTTCGCCGCCCCGACCTCGGCGGGCATCCTCTTCACGATGCTGGCGGCGCTGAAGCTCAAGGAGAGCTGGATCTACCGCAAAATCCAGGTGCTCGCCATCTTCGACGACCTGGACACCATCCTGCTGATGATCCCCCTGCAGATCCTGATGATCGGCCTGCGGTGGCAGATGTTCGCCATCGTGGCCATCGTCGTCGTGCTGCTCGCCGTCGGCTGGCGCCGGCAGGGCACGTGGGACGTGCGGCAGGACTGGAAACGCATCCTCGGGCTCTCGGTCGCGGTCTGCGCGCTGACGCAGGCGATCTACCTCGCCACGAAACACTGGTACGGCCCCGAGAACAGCATCCATATCGAAGTGCTGCTCCCGGCCTTCGTCGTCGGGATGCTGATGCGCCACCGGCATATCGACACGCCCGCCGAACGCCGCATCGCCACGGGCATCTCGTTCCTCTTCATGCTGCTCGTAGGAATGAGCATGCCGCTGATGACCGGCTCCGGAGCCGCCGACGCCGCAGCCGCGGCCTCCTCCGTCACGGCGTCGCAGCCGATGATGCCGTGGGGCGTCGTGGCCCTGCACGTGGTGGCCGTATCGCTGCTTTCGAACCTCGGCAAACTCGTCCCCCTGTTCTTCTACCGCGACCGGAAACTGAGCGAACGGCTGGCCCTCTCGGTGGGCATGTTCACCCGCGGCGAAGTGGGGGCCGGGGTCATCTTCATCGCCCTGGGGTACAACCTGGGCGGCCCGGCGCTCGTCGTCTCGGTGCTGACGCTGGTGCTGAATCTGGTGCTCACGGGCGGCTTCGTCGTATGGGTCAAGCAACTGGCGCTCAAAAGTTACACGCCGGAGACGGCCAACGGAAAAACCGAATGAGACGTCTGCTGCCGCTCGTCGCCGCCGTGCTGCTGATCGCGCCCGCCGCGGCGCAGGAACGCGCGAAGAACATGCTGTCCGTGCGCGGCGGCGCGACCTTCGCCCACCTGCAGGTCACGCTCGGCTCGCTTCGGGCCGCCACGGAAACACGCACGGGTTACCATATCGAAGTGGCGGACGAGGTGCTGCTCCACCGCAGTCTGCCCCTCTACGTCGAAACGGGCGTCGGTTTCACGAGCGCCGGCGGCGCATACCGGGGGCTCGCCATACGTCCCATGTATCTGCAGGTTCCCCTGCTGCTGAACGTCCGCATCCGCCTCGGGCGGCGGCTCGATCTCATCCCGGCGGCCGGAGCGTGGTATGCCGTGGGGCTGGGCGGCAAGATCCGCAGCAGCGGGGCATGGTACGACCTGTTCGGGCCGCACGGCGCGCTCCGCCGGTCGGATTTCGGCATCCGGCTGGCCCTCGGCGTGGAGTGGCGGCGGATCCAGCTCCGCGCAGGCTGCGACGTGGGATGTCTGAACACCCTTTCCGAAGAGTACACCCTTCCCTCCGACCCCGACGGGGACCTGACGAAGTTCCGATTCGACGGATTCCGCAGCCGCAACCTTTCCGTCGGCATCGGCTACCGCTTCTGAACCGCTGCGGCAAGACGAAAGGACGCCCTGCGGGGCGTCCTTTCGTCTTGCCGGTCCGGCAGGCCATCCGGCCGCCGCTACTCCCGCAGCAGCACCGACGAATCGCCGTAGCTCAGGAAGCGGAACCCGTGGTCCAGCGCATAGTCGTAGATGTTCCGCCACTCCTCGCCCACGAAGGCCGAGACGAGCAGCAGCAGGGTCGATTTGGGCTGGTGGAAATTCGTGACGATATTCCTTACGATGCGGAACTCGTAACCGAGCGGCGTAATCATGATCCGCGTAGCGGCCTTCAGCCGGTCGCAGCCGTGCGCATCCATCCACGCGAGCAGCTCCTCCAGCGCCTCGCGCCCCGTATAACCGGACGGAATGTCGTACGGCTCCCACTGCCCGATCGCCCGCTCCGCATCGGGCGTTCCGCCCGTGCGGATGCGCCACGCCAGGGCCGCGAGCGATTCGAGCGTGCGCACCGAGGTGGTCCCGACGGCGGTGATATGCCCCCACCGCTCCAGCAGGCGGGCCACCGTCGCGCGCCGCACCTCGAAATGCTCGGTGTGCATCGGATGCTTCGCGGCGTCCTCGTCCTTCACGGGCAGGAACGTGCCCGCCCCGACGTGGAGCGTCACCTCCTCGAAACCGAATCCGCGGGCTTCCATCGCCCCGATCAGCTCCGGCGTGAAATGCAGCCCCGCCGTAGGGGCCGCCACCGACCCCTCCACTTTCGAATAGACGGTCTGGTAGCGCGTGTTGTCGATCTCCTCGCTCTCGCGGTTCAGGTAGGGCGGAATCGGAATCCGCCCCAGGTGCTCGAGCAACTGCCCGAAAGTCATCGGGGCCGTCCATTCGAAGCGCACGACGCATTCGCGCCCGCGGTCCTCGACCATCCGCGCCCGAAGGTGCTCGGCCCGCCCCGCGCAGTCGAAGCCGACGGCGACATACCCCTCCTTCCACTTCTTGCGGTTGCCCACGATGCACGACCACTCGCACGCGCCCCGCACGGCGAACGCCCGCTCGTAGTCGGCCGGTGCGTGCGGTTCGAGGCAGAACACCTCGATGCGCGCCCCCGAGGGCTTGTGCATGATGAGCCGCGCGCGGATGACCTTCGTGTTGTTGAACACGAGCAGCTCGCCCGCGGGCAGCACGTCGCCGATGTCGGAAAAATGCGTCTCGGCGATCCGTCCGCGGCGCCAGACGAGCAGTTTCGAGGCGCTGCGCTCGGCGAGCGGGAACCGGGCGATCCGCTCGTCCGGAAGCGCGTAGTCGAAACTGTTTATATCTATATGTCGCTCCATATTTGCCGGAATTTGTGCGGCAAAGTTACTATTTTTTGTAACTTTGCGGCGCTTAATGGTCAGAAAACAATGAAAACCGACTTTCTGGTTATCGGTTCCGGCGCGGCGGGCCTCTCGTTCGCGCTGAAGGCCGCCGCCCACGGCCATGTCACGGTCGTGACCAAGGGCGAGATCGCGGAGTGCAACACCAATTACGCACAAGGCGGCATCTGCTCGGTCACCTACGCCCCCGACACCTTCGAGAAGCACATCGCCGACACGCTCGTATGCGGCGCGGGCAAATGCGACGGGAAGGCCGTGGAGCTGGTCGTGCGGCGCGCTCCCGAGCTGATCGGCGACCTGATCGCCTGGGGCACGCGCTTCGACACGACCCCCGACGGACGCTTCGAGCTCAACCGCGAGGGCGGCCACTCGGAGCACCGCATCCTCCACCACGAGGACCTCACGGGCGCCGAGATCGAACGGGCCCTCGTCGAGTCGGTGCGCCGCCACCCGAACATCACGGTGCTCGAGAGGCACTTCGCCATCGACCTGCTGACGCAGCACCACCTGGGCGAGTTCGTCACGCGCCACACGCGGGGGCTGACGTGCTTCGGCGCCTACGTGCTCAACGAGCGGACCAACGAGATCGAGACCATGCTTTCGAAATTCACCGTCGTCGCCACGGGCGGCTGCGGCAACATTTACTCCTCGACCTCCAATCCGGTCGTGGCCACGGGCGACGGAATCGCCATGTGCCACCGCGCCAAGGCCATCACCGAGAACATGGAGTTCATCCAGTTCCACCCCACGACGCTCTACAACCCGGGCGAGAAGCCCAACTTTCTCATCACCGAGGCCATGCGCGGCTTCGGGGCCATCCTGCGCCTGCAGTCGGGCGAGGAGTTCATGGACAAGTACCATCCGATGCGCTCGCTGGCGCCGCGCGACGTCGTGGCCCGCGCCATCTACCGCGAAATGACCCGCCGGGGCGAGGACTTCGTTTACCTCGACGTGACGCACAAGGATCCCGCGGCCGTGCGCAGCCACTTCCCCAACATCTACGAGAAGTGCCGCTCGATCGGCATCGACATCACGAAGGACTGGATTCCCGTGACCCCCGCGGCGCACTACTGCTGCGGCGGCGTGAAGGTGGACACCAACGGCGAAACCTCCATCCGCCGCCTCTACGCGCTGGGCGAAACCTCCTGCACGGGGCTGCACGGCGCGAACCGGCTGGCTTCGAACTCGCTCATCGAGGCGGTCGTCTATGCCGACCAGGCCGCACGCCGCACGGCGTCGCTCGTCGGCACGGTCGATTTCCAGGAGGGCATTCCCGACTGGGATTTCGAAGGCACGCAGCACACCGAGGAGATGCTCATGCTCATCCAGTCCAAACGCGAGGTGCAGCAGATCATGTCCAACTACGTGGGCATCGTGCGCTCGAACCTCTCGCTCAAACGCGCCATGCGGCGGCTGTCGATCCTCTTCGAAGAGACCGAAGAGCTCTACGGCAAGACCAAGCCCAACCGCGAGCTGTGCGAGCTGCGGAACATGATCGCCGTGGCGTACCTCGTAATCAAGCAGGGGCGCGAGATCAAGGAGTCGGTGGGCTGCCACTACAACATGGACTACCCCAAGGAGTAGCCCCGCCCGGAACGCCCCCGCCCGCATTCCGGACGCAATGCGGCGGGTCCTTGCCGAAAGGGCCGGACGAAAGGGCCCCGCAGGCGCGGCGGCCCGCCGCGAAACAGCGTCCCGCAATCCGGGATCGGTCCCGGAGCCAATTCGCCATACGACTATGACACAACAGGAAGAGATCACACGCCGGCGAACCTTCGCCGTCATCGCCCACCCCGACGCGGGCAAGACCACCCTCACGGAGAAACTGCTGCTCTTCGGCGGCGCGATCCACGTGGCCGGAGCCGTCAAGAGCAACAAGATCAAGAAGGGCGCCACGTCCGACTTCATGGAGATCGAGCGCCAGCGAGGCATTTCGGTGGCCACGGCCGTGATGGGCTTCGAATACGCGGGATGCAAGATCAATATTCTCGACACCCCCGGCCACGAGGACTTCGCAGAGGACACCTACCGCACGCTCACGGCCGTCGATTCGGTCATCATCGTCATCGACGGAGCGAAGGGCGTCGAGGCGCAGACGCGCAAGCTGATGGAGGTCTGCCGGATGCGGCAGACGCCCGTGATCGTCTTCATCAACAAGCTGGACCGCCCCTCGAAGGAGCCGTTCGACCTGCTGGACGAGGTGGAGAAGGAGCTGCACATCCGCGTGCGTCCGCTGGCCTTCCCCATTTCGAACGGCCCGACGTTCAAGGGGGTCTATAACCTCTACGAACGGCGGCTGTCGCTCTTCACCTCGGACGAGAAACTGACGGCCGACGCCTCGACGGTCGAGATCGAAGACCTCGCATCGGCGGAACTCGACGAGCGCATCGGCGCGAAATTCGCCGACCAGTTGCGGCAGGACGTCGAGCTGGTCGAAGGGGTTTACGACGCATTCGACCGCGACGCCTACCTCCGGGGCGAGCTGGCGCCCGTATTCTTCGGATCGGCCGTGAACAACTTCGGCGTCCGCGAACTGCTCGAATGCTTCGTGCGCATCGCCCCCTCGCCGCGTCCGGCCCCGACCGAGACGCGCACGGTGGAGCCCGGGGAGCCGAAAATGACCGGCTTCGTATTCAAGATACACGCCAACATGGACCCCAACCACCGCGACCGCATCGCCTTCCTGAAAATCTGCTCGGGCACGTTCGAACGCAACCGGAACTACCTGCACGTCCGCAGCGGCAAGCAGATGAAATTCTCCTCGCCGACGGCCTTCATGGCCGAAAAGAAGTCGGTGATCGACTTCGCCTACCCGGGCGACATCGTGGGCCTGCACGACACGGGCAACTTCAAGATCGGCGACACGTTCACCGAAGGCGAAAAGCTCCGTTTCACGGGCATCCCGTCGTTCGCCCCCGAACAGTTCCGCTACATCGAGAACGCCGACCCGCTGAAGTTCAAGCAACTGGCCAAGGGCATCGACCAACTCATGGACGAGGGCGTGGCGCAGCTCTTCACCTCGTCGCTCAACGGCCGCAAGATCATCGGCACGGTGGGCGCGCTACAGTTCGAGGTGATCCAGTACCGCCTCGAGCACGAATACAACGCCTCCTGCCGCTGGGAGCCGATCTCGATCTACAAAGCCTGCTGGATCGAGAGCGACAACGCCGCGCAGCTGGCCGATTTCAAGCGCCGCAAGCACACCAACATGGCCGTCGACAAGCACGGCCGCGACGTCTTCCTCGCCGACACGAGCTATGCGCTCGCCCTGGCGCAGGAGAATTTCAAGGAGATCCGCTTCCACTTCACCTCGGAGTTCTGATCCGATGAAAAGCCCATTCGTCTGACATGAAGGCCGGTCCCGGAACAAAAGCGGTGCGATGCGTCCGCCTCTCCGGCACTACGGAAAACCGCCTTCCCGATCGAATACACCCTCCCCACCGGGAAACGGCATGCGGTAGAACCCGGACGAATCGGCCGGAACCGGCCGGGACGAATCACATCGGCACTTCGATCAGCAGCACGGAGGCATCGGCCGCAGCGTCAATGCGCAGTTCCCCCGCGCCGCAGATCCCGAGCCCGTCGCGCCGCGACAGGGTCTCTCCGGCCGTTTCGACGCACCCCTCCAGCACGAACAGGTAAACGCCGTCGCCGAAGAGCCGCAGGCGATAATCCGCCCCGCGTCCCGCATCGAGGTCGAGCGTATGAAACCAGGCCCGCTGGTGAATCCATCCCACATGCTCGTTCCCGAAACCCTCGGGCGCCACGATCGGCCGCAGCTCATTGCGCACGGCGGGGGCCAGCGTCAGTTGATCGTACCGGGGCCTGTGCCCGCGGGCATCGGGCAGCACCCATATTTGCAGGAACTTCACCGGCTCGGTGTCGCTGGCGTTGAATTCGCTGTGCGTGATTCCCGTACCGGCCGACATCACCTGTATCCCGCCCGGCCGCAACTCCTGCACATACCCCATACTGTCCCGGTGTCGCAGCGCCCCGGAAAGCGGAATCGAAACGATCTCCATATTGGCGTGCGGGTGGGTTCCGAACCCCTCGCCGGGAGCCACGGTATCGTCGTTCAACACCCGGAGCGCCCCGAAATGGATCCGCTTCGGATCGTAATAGTCCGCAAAACTGAACGTATGATAGGTATCGAGCCAACCGTGGTCGGCATGGCCGCGCGTCGCCGCACGGTGCAGTACTTTGTCCATCTTTTTCTCCTTTCGATTTTCGGTCACGATGCAAAAACCGGGCCGGACTTCCATCCGTCACTCCGGCGGCGGCCGGTCGCCGGAGCGGGAAGGACTCGGCCGGCAACATATTCGACAGCAACACGTTACAATCCGGCAGAGTTACACAGCGGTTCGCACCGCTCCAACCGACACTCCGGGCCGCAGCAACCGGTCCGGCCGGAGTTTTCTCCGGACCGGTTCGGGGGTTGCCGATTTTCTTCGTAGCTTTGCTTTCGAAAAAACCGCAAACGATGAAAACGATGCTGAAAGAGGACGCCGGGCTTCCGCGCCGGCTGCTTTACACGCTGGCCGTCATCTCCGGCGTCTCCGTCGCCAACCTCTACTACAACCAGCCGCTGCTCGACATGATCCGGCAGGACCTCGGCATCTCGACGCTCGCGGCCAACCACATCGCCCTCTATTCCCAGGCGGGTTACGCCCTCGGACTGTTATTCCTCATCCCGCTCGCCGATCTCGTGAGCCGCCGCCGCATCCTTCTTGCGGTCTTCGCCCTGCTGATCCTGTCGCTGGCGGCGACCGCCGCGGCCTCGGACATCCGGGCGATCCACGGTTTCTCGCTCGTCATCGGCATCTGCTCGGTCGTCCCGCAGTTCTTCATCCCGCTCGCGGCCCAATACTCCCGCCCCGAGGAGAAAAACCGCAACGTGGGCATCGTCCTCTCGGGACTTCTCACGGGAATCCTCGCCTCGCGCGTGGTGAGCGGCGCCGTGGGCGAATGGCTCGGATGGCGTGAAATGTACGTCATGGCCACGGGGCTGATGACGCTCTCGGCCATCGCCGCATTCCGCATCCTGCCCGACACCCGTCCCAATTTCTCGGGCAGTTACGGCGCGCTGATGCGTTCGCTCTTCACGCTTCTCAGGCAATACCCGCTCCTCCGGCTGTACTCCGTGCGCGCCGCCTTCGCATTCGGCGCACTGCTCTGTTTCTGGGCTTCGCTGGCTTTCAAGATGGCGCAGGCGCCGTTCCATGCCGGCAGCGACATCGTCGGAATACTCGGATTATGCGGCATCGCGGGGGCACTGACCGCCACCGTCGCCGGGAAATACATCACCCGCGTAGGCATACACCGCTTCAACTGCATCGGCGCACTCCTGCAGTTCATCGCCTGGGCGCTGTTCCTGTTCGGCGCGGAGAGCTACGCCTCGTTTGTTTTCGGGATCGTAGCGATCGACATCGGAATGCAATGCATCCAGTTGAGCAACCAGGCTCCGCTGTTCGGGCTATGCC
>OLRF01000502.1_pt1 | contig 50204 bp, 56 predicted proteins | sample 1672061 | NCBI WGS metagenome assembly OLRF01 (sample SAMEA3136641, study PRJEB25190) | human gut metagenome | reverse complement strand
ATTATAACAGAAAGAAAGACCTTGAGTTCATTATAAACTCTTGGTCTTTCTTTTTGGGTGGACTATTCTTTTTTCACAGCCCCTTAGAATTGAATTTGCGAATGAAGAGGTATACAGTAATTAGAAATTTATGATCTGTAACCTTTTGCAATTCGTCAGTAATCATTTTAATAAGTTGCTTGTTTTCCATTATGTAAAACCTCCGCTCATAGAACAAGTGTTCGGGATTGCTTAAGTAAATAATACTACAGTAACATTCCAAAATCAATGGAAAACCCAAACAAATGTTCTTTACTCTTTTGATACTTAAATTATACACCTACGCTTTAAGTTGTTAAAGTAGAGCGGAGCAATCGTATACTATAGTGTACACTTTTTTAATCATCAGTTGCGAATAGATCAGTAATTGGAATTTTTAAGCCTTTCGATATTTTATCCAATGTCCGTATTGTTGGGTTACTGTCCTCTTTCATCACCTTTTGGATAGCAGCCGGAGAAAGACCGGTATGCATAGCGACCTGACGAACAGACAGATTGTGTTCAAACATAATTTTACCAAGTAAGATTTTCATGCAGATAGTATTTGCAAAATTTTTGAATAATATAACGTTCCAAAAAGAGGGTGAGAAAATGAGTATTTTGAATAACGGAAAACGTCTAATGCTGAATCCAGAATTAGCAAGTATTATCGGATTAAATGAGTCGATTGTAGTTATGCAAGTTAATTATTGGATAGAAGTAAACAAAAGTAGCAACGCAAATTTTTACAGCAATCGATACTGGGTTTATAATACGTACAAGCAATGGCAAGAACAATTTCCGTTTTGGTCTGTCGAGACAATCAAGAGAACATTTAGAAAATTAGAAAAGTCCGGCATTTTAATCACTGGAAATTTTAACTCTTTGAATCTTGATAAAACAAAATGGTATACAATAGATTTTGATGCACTAGATAAAATATGTGAAAATTCCAAAGCAGATAAGAAAAACAAAAATCGAATGGGTCAAATTGACCCTATAGACGGGTCATACAGACCTCTTCGAATAGGTCAAAATGACCCCACCAATACCATAGAATATACAAAGAATACTACAGAGAATACATATAATGTAAATGGTGAGAGTCCGAATCCATTCGACTCCCACGCGGATGAACGCTTCGCTGATTTCCAAGGAAGAGAAATTCTACATAATGGAAATGATTTCAATATTGGAATAATCCGTAAAGAAGTTATAGCAGCTTGTCGAAATTACGGAGTTGCAGATGACTACGATATAGAGAATGCCCTGTGCGTTGTAAAATACTACCTAGAATCGTTTAAAAATACTTTTGGGGAGAATCATCCATTTATCAGTCAGAAAGCCATGAACGGCGTTATAGAGCGTTTCTTCGGCGGGAGTGACATCGTGGAATGTGATCCGGAAATTTATTATGAATTGATAGACAAGCACTTCGCTACTGTTTATGAGGATTGCGACTATAACATTTGCCACTTCATGACAGATGGAATCCGGCAGAACAGAGCTTATGAAATCGGTATAACCGCCTAGTGCGATTATATAAATACTTTATACAGGGGGGGTAACCTTTATGAAAAGAAAAATTGTAGCAATGATGTTAATTGCAATGATGGCAGTCAATGTAACTGCTTGCGGAAGTTCTTCTGATAAATCCGCAAAAGCCGATAAAGCAACAAAAGAAACAACTAAAGATAAAAAAGAAGATTCGACAGGAAGTGAAAAATCAGATGATGAAATGTCACAGGCTGAATGGGTAGAAAAGAATGCCAGCAGTACCGAAGATGGCTATGATATCGTTGATTCAATAGATATCACTTCTTCTACCACAACATTAAAGTATACTGGTTCAAAAGTAATAGATGACACCGGCGAAGATGGAACGACTTCTAAGAAAGTATTATTATATTTTGATTTTACAAATGTAAATGATTCCGAAACATCTGCTGAATCTCATTACAATTTCAGAGTTTACCAAAACGGAATCCAGCTAGATCAGTGGATTTCAATGAATAATTATGATTTTAGCGATGAATCTTTTGACAATACTATGAAAGCCATTTTATCTGGAACTACAGTTAATATAGCTGTTGCTTTTGAGTTGCAGGATGAAACTTCTCCGCTCAAATTGAGAGTAGACAATTCACTTGACGATAATGGAGAAACTCAATTATTCGCGCAGCAACAAGAAATACAGTTGCAATAAAAGAAAAGCCCCGGCGCTACCAACACCGGAGCCAATAGACACTATCTGGAAGATAATGCCAATTCTCACAAAATTAGTATATCATCTTCCAGGCAGCCACGCAAGCGGAACGAATGTTCTTCACTGGCTGTTATTTTTATACTCATTTTTAAGGAGGATGATATTTTATGCCAGAAAAAGAGAAAATCGTAGCATTGTATGTCCGGGTATCAACCGGGTATCAGGTTGATAAGGACTCTCTCCCTTTTCAAAAAAAGGAATTAAAAAACTACTGCGAGCACGTGCTACACATCAATAAGAACCGGATTGAAGTATTTGAGGATGCCGGAAAGTCAGGAAAGAATACCAAACGTCCAGCATTTGAACGAATGATGGAAAAGGTAAAGTCAGGGCAAGTATCTCATGTGATCGTGTATAAAATTGACCGTATCTCACGAAACCTTGTGGACTTCTCTCTCATGTATGATGATTTCAAGTACAACAACGTAACCTTTATCTCGCTGAACGAGCAATTTGATACCTCTAGTGCAATTGGCGAAGCTATCCTTAAGATTATCCTAGTGTTTGCAGAATTGGAGCGTAAGCTGACATCAGAGCGTGTTACAGACGTTATGATCGGGCGAGCACAGAACGGGCAATGGAACGGCGCACGTGTACCGTATGGCTGGGATTGGGACGAAGAAAAGCAGATGCCGGTGCATTCAAAGAAAGAAGCTCAATACGGGATAGATATGTACCACAGATATTTAAACGGATATAGTACTCTCCGGATTGCGAGATACAATAATGAACACAGCATTCCAACCAAGAGGGGTGGCGAATGGTCTTCTAAAACAGTAGGAGATTTTTTACGGAATCCGATGAATAAAGGGGACTATAGATACAATTATCGGAATAGCGCAAGAGGGAAGAAAAAAGCAAAGGAAGAAGTTGTCTATATTAAAAATGTGTTTCCACCACTGATTGATCCCACAATATTCGATGAAGTAAACAGGCGACTGGATGAAAACTATAAAAAACAGAATACAAACTATATGTTTCCAATCAGAAAACAGTGCAATATTTTTTCTGGACTTATTATTTGTGGAAAATGCGGAGCGCATTATCAAGTATGTAGAAAAGATGAACGTAGGCTGGATGGTTTTCGCCCATCTAATTATGTCTGCACAAGAAAGCGTCAAAAGGCAATATGTGACAGTTTAAATGTGAGCGAAGTTAAAATAGGTCCATTTATGATAAATTATATAGCAACTATGGTAGACATATCCCAAAAGCGGAAAAAACTCAAAGACAAAAAAGAATTAGAGCAGCTTATCCTCTCTCATATGCAGTTTACGGATTTAGCTGGAATAGCAGATGATAGTTTGCAAGAAACAATGGATTTATTATATGGACGGTCAACCAACATATGGTCATCATCTCCTATTGAAAAAGAAAGTCAAGATAACGAGAACAAAAAGAATAAATTGAAAGAAAATCTCCAAAAAACAGATCGTGCTTTGGAGCGATTGAAAAAGGCATACCTCTTCGATGATGATGCAATGGACGAAAAAGAATTTCTTGAAATGAAATCCAAACTAGAAATAGATAGGGTGAAAATTGAAAATGAAATTAAAGATATCGACAATGATGCAATAGCGAATAATGTAAACCAGATTGACTTCATTAAAACTGCTTCGCAGTTTTTGATTATCCACAAAATCAATAGTGGTGAGTTTATAGATTATAGAAGTCTTGCAATATTGGATGAAGAATCCATGAAAGCATTTATGAATTCCGTGATCGATCATATTGTGGTGCTAAACAGGCAGATTACCGAAATAGTGTTTAAAAATGGCTTATCGCATAAATTATTATACAGATAAAAAGTCCCCGGAAAGGTTGATTTTCCGGGGTTTATTTATGAAATAATATCAATTTTATCAAACCTCTACTACCGAGGTCATCTGACAACCGAAAGTCGTCACGCAAAAAGTCAGATCTCTTCCGATCTCCTGTGCTTTTTCGCTTACATACTTCCGCGCTTTGGCAATGTAATAGTACTGTCTCTCCGGCTCGGTGACCGGAGCTTCTTTGGTAAGATCTATTGCATCAAAATCAATATTATTCATATGTTATTAACCTCTCTATACAAACTGGTTCAGCCCTGCATCATATTCATAATCAATGGATGCCAGTTTCTCTGTCAGTTCTTTTTTCTCAATCTGCATCTCCTGGCAAAGAGTATCCAGATCTGTATAAAAATCCCGTAATTTTGTATTAACCACACTCAGAAGGATCATTGGATCCTTTGGTAAATCTGCCATGTTTTTATCCTCTTTTTCTAATAATCTCTCGTTTTCAACACGGTATTCCGGATATAATCAAAAGTTTTCTCTTCCCCGTCTGCCGCGAGCATATAGAGAAGTTCTTCCAGAAGTGCCCTGGTATCCTTATGCATCCAGTCCCCTGCAATACCGTGAAGATAATATTCAAGCGGTGACGTATCCGTATATTTATCTTTCATATAAATCTTGGATGCTGCGATCCGGTCCATTAACATCTCGACCACATACTTTTTGGGCATCTTCATCCCGGTAAGCATTGGTTCCCCTTCCAGTCCGTAGTCAATCCAGTATTCATAATGATGTTTATTGCGCCCTTTATGGTGCAGCCATGCCGAAGAATAGCCCTTTTCTTCTCTTTCTGCGTTATTCGGGCTCCGGTTTCCCTGGAAATACCTGCACCCAACCCAGAACTCCGCCGGAGAGTACTTCGACATATCATGCAAAAGTCCCTGTCTGTAAAGTCCTACCTTAAAGCAGTTCTTCATAACCAGATATTTGTGATGTGTTATGGTGCAAAAATGTTTCCAGATTTTCATTCTTTAGCCTGCCTTCCAACAAAAACTTTGATCGTTCGCTCCTCCAGCTGAACCTTCTTATCTTTTACCGGAACTGCTTCTTTTTCATCCAGGACTCCTTCTTTTGTCCCTGCTATGCACACCCATTCCATTCCTTTTGGAAGGGAAGGAAGTGCAAATGAATGCGAAAGCCAGTGCATATTATATGCAATATAAAAGTCCTTCTCTGTACTTTCTTCATGATAGAACACACCAAGCTGTCTGCTTGCACGCCCTGCCGGCATCTGCCACGCATCCTCCCCATGATAGGAAAACTGAGGGATTCCGCTTCTGCCCATCGTGTCTTCTGATTTTTTCGCTGTCTGCTTCATACAGGCTTTGCGAAGTGCAATCAATCGACATACAAATGTATATAATTCTTCCTGTCTGGAAAGCTGGTTCCAGTCAAGCCATGATATCAGATTATCCTGACAGTATGCATTATTATTTCCTTTCTGGGTATTCATAAATTCATCCCCAGAAAGGATACACGGCATTCCCTGTGCAAATAAAAGTAAAAAGAACGCATTAAATATCTGATTCTTCCGCAACTCGTTAACCGCCTTTTTCCGGCTGTTCCCTTCTGCCCCACAGTTCCAGCTGTAATTGTAATCCGGACCATCCAGATTATTCTCACCATTTGCTTCGTTGTGCTTTCCATCATAGGAAACTACATCACAGAGCGTAAATCCGTTGTGGCTTGCAATATAATTATACAGCTGTGTATCCTGATTCTTCAGCTGGCAGATCACATCCCGGATCATGCCCTCATCTCCCTTTAAGAAACGGCGCATCACATTCTGGAATCCGTCTTCTTTTTTGAGGATCTTACTTTTCGCAAGCACAGGATCCTTTGCAAGTTCATCCGGATTGCAGATATATGGATTCACAATAAATCCATCCACATGATACTGCATCACCCAGTAACGCAGACAATCTAAAATCAGAGAAAACGTAGTTCCTTCTGTGAAAGGCATCTCAAGAATAACTTCAATCCCCGCAAGATGCATCTGACAAACAAGTGACTTCATCTCATTCACCGGATCTCCTGCCGCATATGATGCTTTTGGTGCAAAGAAATATGCTTTTCCATATCCCCAGTAATTCACATGCCTCTGATTCTCATCAAATTCATAAACCGGCATCAGATGGATCTGGTTAATCCCCAATTTTTGAAGATAGGGCAGTTTCTCCGTAACTCCGTCAAACGTTCCTTTGTGTGCGACTCCGGACGAACTGTGTTTTGTAAATCCACGGACATGAAGACTGTAGGCGATCACATCTTCCTTTTTCAGATGCGGAAATTGCGACTTTCCCCAGTCAAATGTATCTGTTACGATCCGGGTACGCAGTTTTCTCTTTTCCTTTGACACAGACCAGTGTTCTCTGCCTGAAAATGCTTTTCCATATGGATCCGGAACTATCTTTCCACCGATTTTATAACAATATTCATAATCTTCCGGTTGTTCCAGCACCACGGAGAGAAAGTGCAGATTTCCTGCCACATCAGAGTATGGCATCTCCTGTGAAAATGCTGAAGCCCTGGCACCTTTTTTATAAATGATCAGTTCACATGTCTGTCCTTCCGGAACTGCTACCGAAAAATTCACTGTCTGTCCTTCCACAGTACATCCCTGTGGAAACGGAAATCCCACTGCTGTCTTCATATCCACTGTTCCCCCTGTTACTGCCATCCGTCAACTCCATACATATCTACATTCGAGGCATCAATAAAACATACATCCAGATACGTTGTCTTTTCATAATCATCCCCGTTTAAAATAGCAAAACCGATTTTGGCCGATTCTTTTCCGAGTTTGATCGGTGATTGCGCACTTGTTCCGCGAATCAGGGAATCCGTCTTCTGAAGTTCTTTTTTCAGATCCGGAGAACCATCTACCCCGTAAATCTTTACATCAGTAAGACCGGCTGTTCTTGCTGCAACCAGTGCCCCAAGCGCAATCTGGTCGTTCCCGCACATTACTGCCGTAACATCCTTATTCTCTGCAAAAATCTTGTTAGCTGCTTCTCTTGCCTCGTTCAAATCTCCACTGACATCTGCTCTTCCTACAATCTCAAATCCCTTTCCGGCAATTGCTTCCTCAAAGCCTGTAATTCTCTCTACAATAGAATTCTGTGTAAGACCTTCAAGAATTACAATCTTTCCACCATCCGGACTCTGCTGTATCAGATCTTCTCCACAAAGCTGTCCGGCAGCTTTATTATCCGAACCAATAAAGGCATCAATATAATCCGTATCCTTAACTTCCGTATCAATATTGATGATCTTAACATCGGCTTCCTTAAGCTCTTCCAGAGCAGGTGTGATCGCATCTCTTGATACCGGACACAGAAAAATGGCATCCAGTCCGTCTTTGATCATCTGATGGATCTGCTCGATCTGGGTGTCTACATTCAGTGCCGGATCTTTTGTCACCAGCGTACTTCCCTGTGCTTCGACTGCTTCTCTCAGTGCCTGCTCAAGTGTAATATAGTATGGATTTTCCATGGTAATACAACTAAATCCAAAACGATAGCTTTTTGCCTCTTCCTTGCTGTCATCGTCCTCTTCTGCTATTGCATTGTCCTGGCTTGTCCCAACATTCTTCTTACAGCCTGCAGTCATGCCAATACAGAGAACCATCACAAGAAAGATAGAAAAAATCTTTTTCTTCATATAGATAAACCTCCCTGAAACCTTTCTTTTATTGTATCTTTTTTACCGCTAATGTCAATACTTTTCCCCTTGCAAATATCCCCATACTCTGTTAGAGTGATAGTATCAGATTGAAAGGAGAACTGAACAATGGAAAAGGAACATAATCTGCTTGAATCCGATGTTGTCACACTGACACTTGATGACGATGTGGAAATCGAATGCGCCATTATCACAACTTTTAATATGGATTCTACCGAATACATTGCACTTCTTCCGCTTGATGAAGACGGTGGAAATGAGGACGGAGACGTATGGATCTATCGCTTTATCCGTGATACCACAGGCGGCTCCGATCATGATCTTCAGAATATCGAAGATGATGATGAGTATGACCGCGCTGCGGATAAGTTTGATGAATGGCTTGATACACAGGAATTTGAAGGCTTTGATATTGAAGAATAATTATTTTATTCTCTGACCTAAAAGCTCTTCCACAAAACGGGACGGTTTGATACTGTTCCCGTTTTTTTGTGTAATATAGGAAATACAGAGATTATTCTTCGCACGGGTTAGTGCTACATAAAAAAGTCTTCTCTCTTCTTCAATCTCGTCTTTCTTTTCTGCCTTCTGATGCGGAATCTCACCCTCATTGGCATGGATCACAAATACATCCTCAAATTCCAGTCCTTTCGCTGAATGAATCGTCATCAGCTGTACCTTATTCTCCCGCTCTCCTTTGATCTTCCTTGCCTTTGCCTGCTGTTCTTCCAGCTCCTGCGTATATTTTGCAATATGGATTTCCCATTCATCATAGGATTTGAAGTTTTTACTCCTCTCCTCAAGCTCTGCCATCACATCCATCAGCTGCTTCCACGAAATCTGATGTTTTTCGGCATATTCTTTCAGGAAATCATCATATCCGATCTTTTTTCGGATATACTGGATTGCCGCATAAGGTGCCATATTCTTCATCATACGGACATCCACATCAAACTGGTCAATAATATCCAGCATCCAGTCCTTATCGCAATAAAATTTACGCAGATCCTCAAAATTTACCTGCCGGTTCTCCATACTGTTCCGTGCCAGATACCTGAGTGGTCGGTTACAGATTGTCAGGAAAAGCGACCTGTCCCGCTTTCCTGCTGCCAACTGCAGATATGCCATTATATCTTTTACAATAAAATGCCTGTAAAAATTGGTCACATAATCCCGCATTTCAAACGGGATACGGTGTTCGCTTAATATTTCCGAAATCATTCGCGCCTGGACTGCTGCCCGGAAAAGTACAGCAATTTCTCCCGGCTTTATTCCCTGGTCCAGTTTTTTCTGGATCTCTTCCGTTACATACTGCGCCTCTTCCTGTTCATCCAGGACTTCCTGCACATGAACATTCTGTCCTCTTCCCCGAAATGACTGTACACGCTTGTAAAAACGGGTATCATTATGCAAAATCACTCTTGCCGCTGCTCCGGTAATAAATTCGGTAGAACGATAATTCACCGTCAGCGAAATGGTCCGAAGTGACGGGAATTCCTGCTTCATATAAAGCATCAGCTCCGGCTTTGCTCCACGAAATCCATAAATGGACTGATCATCATCCCCGACTACAAACAAATTGTACCTCGGTGCTGCAAGCATCCGGATCACTTCATACTGCACACGGTTGATATCCTGGAATTCATCGATCAGGATATACTGGAAACGCTTCTGCCATCCTTGCAGAATCTCTGGCTTTTTCCGGAAAAGTGCATAACACTGTACCAGCATATCATCAAAATCAAATTTTTTCAGTTCTTTTTTCTGATGCTCATAGCTGCGGAACACTTCTGCAAACTCATCTTGTGTAAGATACTTACTGTGAAAATCTTTCAGATGACAAAGTCCGTTCTTTACCATGCCGACTTCCCGCAGAAGTTCTCTCACCAGTTCCTCTTCATCTTCTACCTCAGGTGTTGATTCAATATCGGTCTGGTCTAAGACCTCCTGTAAAAGTACAGAGGACTCTTTTTCAGACATCAGATTATTCGCACCAATCCCATAGGCACATTTTAGAATCCCATAAAAAATACTGTGAAAGGTCCCAAACGTTACCGGATAATTTTTTCCGGCAGTCAGCCTTTCAAAACGTTCTTTCATTTCACGTGCTGCATATCTTGTAAAAGTAATTACAAGAATCTGATCCGGGCGTACTCCGCTCTCCTCGATCAGATAACGGGTACGTTCTGTGACAATAAGCGTCTTTCCCGAACCCGGAGGTGCCAGCACCATACACGGTCCATTCCCGTGCTTTATCGCTTCATCCTGTCCTCTGTTTAGTTTCATGAACTCCCCTTCTCATATGTAATACAACAGAACGGATTCCTCTTCCGCATTACGCGAAAAAAGAAATCCGTCCCCCATGCATACTTTTATATCTGTATATTATCTGCTTAATAATTCTATTGCATTCTTGATTCTTTCTACAGATTCTGCCTTACCAAGAACTTCCATGATCTCAGTCGCTCCACCCGGAGTATTCTGCTTTCCTGAAACTGCAGTTCTTACCGGCCACATCACATATCCGTTCTTATAACCTTTTTCTTCTGCAAATCCCTTCAGCAGCCCGAATAATGCGTCATTACTGTAATCATCCCATGCTTCCAGTCTTGGAAGAATTTCTTTTAATACTTCCAGAGAAGTCTCTTCGTTAGTCTTCATCTTCTTATGGCAATACATTGCAGTATCATATTCCGGAACAGCTTCAAAGAAATCAATCTGGTCTTTGATATCCGGAAGGATTTCGATACGGCTCTTGATCAGAGACGCAATCTTTTTCAGATCATAATCCTTTGTGATCACTTTCTTGATATACGGCTCTGCAAGTTCATAGAATTTATCAAAATCCATAGCCTTCAGATATTCCCCGTTCATCCACTTCAGCTTATTGATATCAAATACAGCCGGTGATTTGCTCATATGATGATAGTCAAATGCTTCAACAAGTTCCGGCAGTGAGAAGATCTCTCTGTTATCCTGCGGACACCATCCAAGAAGTGCCACATAATTTACAATTGCTTCACTTACAAATCCCTGATCCAGAAGATCTTCGTAAGAAGAATGTCCACATCTCTTGCTGAGCTTTTTGTGGTTCTCATCTGTAATCAGCGGGCAATGTACATAGACCGGTACTTCCCATCCAAATGCTTCGTAAAGACGGTTGTACTTCGGTGCTGAAGAAAGATATTCATTTCCTCGGACAACGTGTGTAATATTCATCAAATGATCATCAATAACGTTCGCAAAATTATAGGTCGGATATCCGTCTGATTTGATCAGGATCATATCATCCAGTTCCGCATTCGGAACGGTAATATCTCCATAAATTTCATCATGGAAAGTTGTGGTTCCCTCTGTCGGCATATTGATACGGACAACATATGGCTTTCCGGCTGCAAGGTTTGCTTCTATCTCTTCTTTACTCAGATGCAGACAATGCTTGTCATAATTCACAATCTGTGTTCCATCCTCTGATACAGAAGTCTTCAAAGATTCCAGACGTTCTTTATCACAGAAACAGTAGTATGCATCTCCCTGTTCAATTAACTGCTTAGCATACTTCATGTAAATTCCTGAAGCCTGTCTTTCACTCTGAACGTATGGTCCGACACCGCCATCTTTATCTGGGCCTTCATCATGAACAAGGCCTGTCTTCTCCAGTGTTCTGTAAATAATATCCAATGCACCTTCTACATATCTTTCCTGATCTGTATCTTCAATACGGAGCATAAAATCTCCGCCTTCATGTTTTGCGATCAGGTATGCATATAATGCAGTACGCAAATTACCGACATGCATTCTACCTGTCGGACTCGGTGCAAATCTTGTTCTGACTTTTTTCATTTTAGTGTTCCTCTCTTTAACTTCTGTTTTATTTTCACTGTGAAAATAAACTATTCACAGTTCTCTATGACATTCAAATATATGTTCATCTTTATAATACTAACACATTCCCTTTTTTACTTCAAGCATTCCGAAGCCACTATTTTTCCCGTTTTTCTGTATTTTGCGGTTCCTCAGCTCCAGGAACGATCTTTCGGACATACTTCATGGAATTCTGCTTCCACTCACTCTTCTGAAAAGCCTGGAAAAAGGTATCCACGACAAAAATTGCAAGAGAGATCACGCCTGCGATCTCCAATGTCTGGATCAGATAAAATTCGGACATCGCCTCGTTCCCGTCGATCAGATAATGAACCGTCTGGTACATCCCGTTTCCGGGAACAGTCGGAAGAACCCCGGCAATCAGAAACAACGTAACCGGTGTCTTATAAACTCTCGCAAAAATATGCGAAACAACCGCAGCTGCAACTGCTGAATATAAAGATGCCATCATATCTCCCCTGCCAAAATGTATTGCAAGCAGATAAACAAATCCACCAATTGCTCCTACAATACCAGCCTGAAGAACAAAGCGGCGCGGAACCTGAAGGAGAACCGCAAAACTGTAAATAGACAAAAACGCTCCAAATACCCGGATGATCATTTCAAAAACAGTACTGTTCATTTTTTGCTCTCCTTCCTGCTAAAAAATCTTTGCGCAAAGCGCCAGCCCAATACCAATTCCAATTGCAATCCCAAGTGCTTTTAAGAAAGCTTCCATCACTCTTGCACCACCGGAAAGATAATCCCCCCGCAAGGTATCCCTGACAGCATTGGTGATTGCCATTCCCGGTACAAGAGGCATAAAACTTCCTATCATAACAGTATCCATATTCATCTGATCACCCAGACCTTCTTTTAGAAGGCAGCAGGCAAATGCAACACCAAATCCTGCGAAAATATCCTGAATAAATGGGTGAAATTTCAGATCCTGTCCCGCTGATACAAAGGCAACAAGAAAAAGTCCTACAATGATGGCTGCCCCGGTATCTGCAATGGATCCACCAAAAAAAATTGTAAATCCCACACCAACCCCCATCATTGCCAGGTTAGTTGTCTTGCGGCTGAACTCGAACTGTTTTAACGTCGAAAGCTTCTCATATGCCTGCTCTAGTGTCAGATCATCTCCACAATACTGCCTGGAAATCTCATTAACATCTACGACGAGCTTTAGATTGGTATCCCGTTCTTCTACTCTCTTTGTAACAGTAACTGCCTTTTCGTTCTCCAGCTTGATCGTCGCGGAAATTCCGGTCATGATCACCAGAACTTCTGCCATCTCGATGTGATCCGCCGTCTTCAGTATATGATGCATGGTATCTTCCACACGATACGTTTCCGCTCCGCTTCGCAGCATTATTTCACCGGCAAGCATCGCCGTTTTCAGTAATAATTGCGTATCCATGACTTTCTCCCTCTCACTTTTTCGGATTTATAACTGTCATGATACTATTTCCTATTCTAAAAATCAACCAAAAATTTTTCGTACACAAAACAGTACAATCATTACCGTTCACAGTATCTGTGACAAATAATGTATAATCTTTCTGCAAAAACAGTTTTTCGCAAGGAAAAAGGCTTCCCGGTCTTATGACCGGAAAGCCCATCTTCCTGAATTAGAGTGAGAGTGTTTATAAAAAGGCAGATTTTATTAGTTAATATATCCGCTCTTTTTCAGTTCTTCCTCAGCTTTTGCGAGGTTTGCGTCTGATACACGGATGATTGGTCCTGTGCATCCCATTCCGCTTTCTGCGTAAATACCGAGTTTCCACAGTACTTTAACTGCGTCTTCCAGATCCATAACTTCAATACCTGGAATCTGTGCTGTAACGACTTCCTTCGGTGGCTCTTTTACTTCTTCTTCAGCCGCTGCCGGTTTCTGAGAAGCTTTGTGCTCATCAAGGATTTCTTTTAATCCAGCTTTCTTAACAGCTGCAAATTCTTCTTTCGCTACTTCAAATACTTTTCCTCTTACCAGCTGTGCTGCGTAACGGATTGCATTTGCAATAACCGGTGCTCCGGATGCTCTGGATACGATCATGACAAGCTGTTCATATCCTTCTCCGATTCCTGGTCCATATCCAAATCCTGTAGCTTCAAAGCTTCCGCCTGTTGTGAAAGAAGAAAGCATTTTCACCATGATATTTCCTGTGAGGGAATCTGTTACCATGATGTCCGGGGATGCCTGAAGGACGTCATTTCCTCTCATAACGCATCCGCCATCTGCTCTTCCTGATTCTGCAAATTCGATCGGATACCCGTTCTCCTGCAGTTTCTTCAGAGCTTTCTCTGTCTGACGTGCACCGTCTACATTCAGGATACCAACGGTCGGATTCTTCTTGCCACAAGCTTTTGCAGCGATGATTCCGTAGATCGCATTTTTGATCATTCCTTCAATACGGTCTGTGCTGGATGTTCCTGTTGTATTAGCGATGAACATTTCTTTTGCAGTTGCCGGTGTTACACAGCGTCCTACTGTAGATACACCGATCGGGAATGGGAAGTGCATGGTTACTGCTGCATCTACTTCTCCATTCTTCAGCATTTCTTCCATCTTATCATGACCTTCTTCATCGTTAGCCACTTTAACAGTTGTAACGCCTTCTGCTTCTAATGTTCCGATATAATATACATCAATTCCGTCTTTTGCCGCTTCAATTGCCGCTGCCATAGAGTTTTCTTCTCCATGTTCGCTTCCCATTCCGGTCAGTGCAACTTTCGGGCGCTTTCCGAAGCTTCCTGTCTCCAGTCCCTGCGCCATCTCCATAAAGGTGTCGGCAATCATTCTTTCAATACTATTTGCCATTTTGTTTGTCCACCTTTCTTATTCTTCTGTTGCCATGAGTGATGCTGCAAAATCTTTCATTGCTTTTGCAATCAGTCCTTTTACTTCTTCTTCTGATACACCACTGTTATCTTCTGCACCGGTATTTGCCTGGATTACGAAAGATACACCATCGAAGAGGTTGGTCATACGTCCAAGGAACAGACTTCCTTTTCCGATGATCATGACTTTATTGATCTTTCCAGCAAGGATATCTTCTCTTGCAAATCCGATGTACGGTACACCTGAAGGAATATGTCCCTGAGTCGGAGCCCATCCTGTCAGTCCGTGTTCTCCTGCGAAGCTTGCAAGTTCTTTTCTGTCAAGTTCGCCTCTCTTAACTGCGAGAGCTGCGATCATCTTGTAGTTAGCAAGCGGTACATCTCCGGCTCCTGCCGGTTTTGTGATATCCGGGTTCTGCATTTCCGGAGAGAATTTATCGATATCTGTGATCTTAAGTCCTGCTCTTTCCAGTGGATCAGCTACAAGGCTTCCGATTACGTTCTGCGGAGCACTTCCTGTTCCTACTGTATGGCGTCCAAGGATATCCAGGTTGATTTCCGGGTTTACACCATCGTTTTCTGCGATGATTACACAGAATCCGCCAAGGCAGTCTTCCAGGATCGGAAGACCTTTCTTTACATGGTCTTTACCGTTCATACCAAGTTTTGCTGTACAACCACCAGCTGTTACAGCTACACATTTGTATGCGCCTGATTTTACGAGAGCTGCTGCTTCGATCAGTGCGTGAGATGGTCCGGCACAGAATCCACGGGAGTCAGAACCTGTTGCGTTCAAAAGTCCTGCAACTTCAGCTGCTGCTTTTGCGAAGTTACCACCGCCACGCTGGTTCATATCACCACAAGCTTCTTCTGCACAGTCGATGACATACTCAACGTCTGTCTTTTCGATTCCTGCGTTTCTTACACCATAGAGGAGGGCGAGCACACTGGATGCCTTACTCATAATGTTTTCATGCATAACATGTGCTGAAAGGTTTGCATCAATGTCATGCGCTCTCTTTACACAGCCTACCAGTTTGTTTTCATGATACAGACCTTCAGCATGCTCTTCATTTACAAAGTGTTCGATTTCTGAGATTTCAAATCCCTCGATTACTTTTTCTACGATATCATCTGTGATGATCGGATCTGCTGCAAATTTTTCTTTTGTAGCTGCTACAAATCCTTTTTCAAGCATAACAACTTCGAACATGTCGCATGCCTGAGCTAAAAGAAGGAATTCGTCTTCCGGCATGATCTCACCGTATTTTCCGTAACGCTCTGCACCTTCTTTTACTTTATCGTAGTAAGGAAATTCAACCTGGGCAAGGTCGTCCGGTGTTGCATTTCCGATATATACCTGATTCGGCCAATAATTTACACATGTATCATATGACCGAAGATGATCTCTAAGTTCTTTTAAATATTCTGATTCCGGATTAACAACTCTTTCTGTTGTCTGTGTTGTTCCGTTGTAAACTACCATTTCCGGGGTATGTACGAGTACATATCCTGCTCCTTTAATTACACTGTTCATCGCTGGTTTCCACCTTTCCTGACATTCTCTTTTTACGAGTGTCACCATCATTCATTTCTCCGTGATATGCGCGTATAATCTACCTGTCCTGATTTAAAAGATTTTGGGCAGAATGCGCTAAACAAGCTTTTATCAGAAGCGCATCACTGGCACGCTTCCGAGATGCTAGGCAATTCACTAATGCAATACCAGCATGTTCCCGATATGCCTGGCAATAAAACAGGCGACAGGAAGAATCCTGCCGCCTGTACCTCTATCTCAGATATTCCGCTTCGAAGGATAAATCCCTCTTTATCTTAGAGGTATTTGCAATATTCGTTGCGGATTGCTGACATTTCGTCTACGATATCATCAACATCAAGGACCATTTCCATCATGCCTACCTGTTCATCGTAAACAGCCGGGTCAAATTCTTTTTTTAACTCTGGTTCACATACGTGATATACCGTGAGTCCAAGCTGGACCCCTGTCAACGGACCTGCGAATGTCGGGTCTCCTGCTGTAACGGTTTCTGCAGCAAGTCCTGCTGCTTCTCCTTCAGCTGCGCCTACGATTACGACTACGTTTTCCGGGCCGTACTCCTCAGCAAATTCTTTTACCCTTTTCTGATTCTCCAGATCCATTGCGCCTGCGCTAGTTCAGACGAAACATTCTGTTGAAGAAAAAACTACATCTCCGCCAGCTGTCTTAACGCATTCTGCGATTGCTGGTCCCGGTACACCGTCACGGTCACCGATAATAACAACTTTTTTATCTTTTAAAATTGCCATGATGTCTTTTCCTCCTTCCTTTCTTTTAAAATTTTGTTTTGATAATAGTTTTACACGCTTTACGCGATTATATATTGTGAGCACACAGCCGGATCTCTGCCGGCTGTGCGCGGCTCACCTAATTAAATAATGATTAGATATATTTCTTAATCATTGCTTCGATGCTTTCCTGTGTAGCATCGTCTTTTACTACTTCTTCAACTTTTTCGCCATCTTTGTAAATAGCCATAACCGGAAGTCCAAGGATCTTCTGTCCGATAGCAAGACGACGAGCTTTTGTTGTATTCAGAGATGTGAATTTGATCTTATCTCCGTATTTATCTGCCATTTCGTGTACGAACGGCATCAGAGCCTGGCACGGAACACATCCATCACCAAAGAAATCTACGAATACATAACCTTCTGCTTTTAAGACTTCGTCTTCGAATGTTTTCTTATCTACTTCTAACATGTCAAATGTCCTCCTCACTCTATTAAAAAGTGTTTATTATTTTAATTCGTTAATATACTTTTCTGCCTGTGTAGCTGCGATTGCTCCATCAGCTGCAGCTGTAACAACCTGTCTTAAGCTCTTAACGCGGATATCGCCTGCTGCGAATACGCCTGGGATATTAGTGTGCATATCTGCATCTGTCGGAATATATCCTCTTTCATCCATCTCAAGGCCTGTTCCTTCATAGATCTTTGAGTTTGGAAGTGTTCCGATAAATCCGAATACACCAAACATTCCGTCATCTTCATCAGCTACGATCTTAGTGAGTTCACCTGTTTTCACATTTTTAACAGTCATCTCAGAAAGGATTCCGTCACCGCCAACTTCTTCTACAACCGTATCCCACATAAAGTGAAGTTTTTCGTTCTTGAAAGCTTTTTCCTGGATGGATTTTGCTGCACGAAGCTCATCACGTCTGTGAATAATGGTAACTTTTCTTGCAAATTTTGTAAGGTACATAGCTTCTTCTACAGCAGAGTCTCCTCCACCTACTACGTATACTTCAAAATCTTCAAAGAAGTTTGCATCACAGGTAGCGCAGTAAGAAACGCCCTTGCCCATGAACTCTTTTTCGCCTTTGCATCCGATCGGTCTTGCAAAAGCTCCGGTTGCGATGATAACCGTCTTTGACTGATATTCAGCCTTCGCACTCTTCAGTACTTTGATATCGCCGTCCAGGTGTACTTCGTTAATTACATCTGAGGCTCTCTCAACGCCAAATTTTTCACACTGCTGTGTCATTCTTGCGATAAGAGAAGGACCGCTTTCCCCTTCTACGATCTGTCCAGGATAATTTTCGATGTCATCTGTGATTGCGATCTGTCCGCCATCTTTACCTTTCTCAATAACCAGTGTTGAAAGACGGCTTCTTCCTGCGTACAGACCTGCAGCTAAGCCTGCAGGTCCCGCACCCAGGACGATCACGTCATAAACTTTGCTCATAACGTTCTCTCCTTTTTTAATAAAATTACATGACCTTCTAACTATGATTTAGTTGTCAAAGATTGTCTGTCCGTCTACTTCTGTTGTAAGAGCTTTCAGAGCTTTTTCAACAAGACCCTTACGAAGAGCATACTCTTCATCTTTTTCAAGAGCCGGATTTCCAAGTGGATGAGGAATAGCAATCGTAGGAACGATTCTGTTCGCACCAACTGTCATGGAAATCGGAGTTACTGTACACATATGAACTACCGGGAGTCCAGCTGCTTCAATTGCTTTTACCATTGTTGCACCGCAACGTGTACAGGTACCTCAAGTAGAGGTCATGATAACTGCGTCAACACCGTCTGCTATAAGTTTCTGAGCATATTCCTCAGCGAAAGCTTTTGCAGAAGCTACGGCTGTACCGTTACCAACTGTTGTATAGAATTTGTTGTGAAGTTTTCCGATAACGCCTTCTTTTTCGAATTCACGCATAACGTCTACAGGAAGTACACGGTCTGGATCTTCGTTTGCATATACCGGGTCATATCCACCATGAGCTGTTTCGTATGTCTCTTCTGTAAGATCCATAACACCTGTGATGTCATATTCTCCGTAATGTGAGGCATTTGAACTTTCGATGTGGTCCGGATTTCCTTTCGGAACGATTCCACCTGAAGTACAAAGTGCGATTGTAGCCTTGCTAAGATCTTTGATAGCTGGCTGTGGATCAACACGGTCGAATGTTGGCATTGGATACTCTGTCTCAAACGGCTTATCTGCCAGTTTCTTAAGGAGCATCTTAACAGCTCTCTTAGATCCACGTTCTTTTTCGAAGAAGTTTACACGAACTCCGTTCGGCATGTAACCTTCCTGGCAAGAAGCACCGATTTTTTCGCCTTTAGCGATCTTAAGAGCAAGAGGAGCAAGTTTCTTAACTGCGTCTCTCATACCAGCTGCGCTGTTCTTTGTAGATACTGTGTAAACTTTGTTCTTGAACATATCAGCACCTGGGTTTTCAACGTACATACCAGTTACTGCCGGGATTCCGAGTTCTTCCTGTACTGCATCACAGATAGTTCCGCATGCAACACCGTAACGTCCAGCATTGAAAGCAGGTCCAGCGATGAAGATATCAGGATTCTGGCTCTTAACCATTTCAAGAATATCAGCTTTTGCTTTGTCAAGGTTTTCATTGAAGTAAGAGTCACCGCAAACGATTGTAGCTATGATCTCTGCTTCTTCTCCAAACTGCTGTGTCAGAGCCTGTCCAGGTCCAACGATTTCGCCTACGCGAAGTTCAGCAGGATAATCAGCTTTTTCTTCTCCACCAATCTGAGCGAAGAACTGATTGATATAATGTACAACTTTAATTTTACTCATTATCTTTACGTCCTCCATTCCTAGCGTGCACTCAGATATCCAAATCCGGTTTCATTTGTAGCACCGGTAATGGCCTGAATTTCAACTTCGATTGTTCCATCTTCACGACGAGAATGTTCATTACCACCAGCAATGGTTGTAACAAAATCTTCTGTTCCGATTACTTTATCCATCTTAGGAAGTACGATTACCTGGTTAGCATTTCCACCGGTTACAACTGCGTCTGCAGCCGGATCAGCATCTGCCAGTGACTGAGATTTTCCGTCACGTCCGGCATATTCGTCTGTAATGATTACAGTCTTAACGCCTTCAGCTTCGATCTTCTTGCAGTTCATGATAAGGTCAGTATCCGGGTTACCGAATCCTTCCTGAGATACGATAACTGCATCAAGGTCTAACAGACGGCACATCTTAGCTGTCCAGTCAGATGAACGCATCTTATCAGCAAGGTATACGTTTTCGTTTGTAAGAATCTGACAAACGAAGTTGATTGTTTTTCCGTGTTCTTCGAACAGGTCATGTACAACCGGGTTGTTTTCATGAACATATGTTGGGTTCTTATCGCAAGCGGATACACAGTTACCAGATACGATAGCTCCGTCCATAACTTCTGTCGGGTTCATGATTGTAGAGAGTGTTCTCTTAGCATCAACACCGTATACATATGTGTCATGGAGAAGTCCCTGGCTCTGAAGCATCTGTACATAAGCAACTCTCGGAAGGTTCGGGAATTTTTCTTTTCCTTCCATGATTCCGTATGTCTCATATGTCTTTGTCTCGTCTGGTGTGAGTTCACGAGCAAGTTCTCCAAGGTAAACTGCTACTCTGAATCCAGCAAGACGAACAGCTTTTTCATATTCATGCTGTTTGATTCCTTCAACTGGTTCGCAAACAACTACTAAGTTGTTAAGTTTAGAGAATGGTGTATATTCTGCACCCGGGCCAGACATATCAATGATACCTTCCTGGAATCCCACGATCTTACCAGCTGTTACAACAGCCATTCCTTTTAATGCATATGTCTTACCACTACCTACAGTGTCAACTTTTGCGATAACGCCTGGGAAGACTCCCCCTCTTCCTTCAACTTTAACACGTGGTTCAATAACATCTTTAACCGGAGTGATACGAACGCTTTCACCTGGTTTTGCGATATCAAATTTAACATCTTTGATTTTTTCGTCCTCAAGAACGATTGCCTTTACAGCTTCTTCGTCAACATACAGAACACCATTTTCGATCTTTGATTCAGATGCGAACTGAATGTCGTTAATAAAAATGTGACCTACTTCTAATTTCACTGTAAATTCCCTCCTTTTTTGAATGTGTTTGTTGTATGCTCAAAAGTACACTAAACCGCATGTACTTCTACAGCCTTTTTTTAGCGCCAGCTTTCCGCTGACGGCAGAGCGCTTGAGATCAATGTGTAATCTACAAGCTGAAAGTCTGCATAAACCTGAGGTTTATAAAGATCAGACTTAAACTGAAATTTACCGCACGCCTGAATGGCGCTTGCAATGATCTGCATCGCCTGTGCATCCAGACCTTCCGGCGTTTCTGAGAGCATAACCGACTTATATGGAGTCTCATTCGGTTTTACGCTTCCGGACAGCGGATGTGTCAAAAGCCGGTATCCCTGGAAGATCATCTTCTGAACTTTTTTAAGTGTGTCCTCATAAGAAAGTTCTTCGTATTCCACATGATAATCTTCCCCCAGTTTTTCTTTTACCAGTGGATTATTTGTGATAATCATAAATCCAGTATTCATAGCCGCTTCTTCCTTTCGTCCCCTGTCCGTTTATGCGGTCTTTTTTGGCTCCCTGTGTCTGAAATACTCCAGATATTTTTTTAACATATATCTGGTATCAAAAAAGGACGCCAAAACAACTTCTCTGTTTTAAACGTCCTTTCTGTCTCCTTGTAAATTCGGCAATTCCGGATTCAGAGTGTAGTACCTTTCCCGATCCTTTTGCCTGAAAGTTTCACCATTCAACGAGCTTTACTGCTCTACGGTTTGCATCTTCGGCGACCATTTATCAAATATCTTTATAAATGATTCTCTCGCAGGAAATATCAACCTACTATCTAATTGACTGCATTTTTTATACATTTTACAGCATCTTTCTTGCTGACATGATTACTATAGCACACATTTATGCAAAATGCTAGTCTTTTTATAGATTTTTTTGTATATTTCTTATTGTTTTTTTCTATAACTATTTTTCAGTTATTATACAAATTATCTATTTGCCTTTTTTCTGATTTGGCAGGAAATTATTATAGTAATCGTCATGCGTCTTCTTAACAAGACCACTGAGTGCTACCAGTGCAATCGCATTCGGGATAACCATCATACTGTTAAAGCAGTCTGCCATATTCCATACAAGTTCTACTTCCTGAAGTGATCCAAGTGCTACGCAGATACATACAATGATTGAGTAAATTTTAACAGCTTTTGCTCCAAACAGGTAACGGATGTTTGCTTCACCGAAGAAATACCATCCGATGATCGTTGAGAATGCGAAGAATAACATACAGATCGCGATAAAGATCTCACCGAACTTACCATATAATGTAGAGAAAGCATACTGGCTCAGCTGTGCACCTGTAAGACCAGTCGTTCTTGAACCGGTTGTGATAATAACAAGTGCTGTCAGGTTAAGAATTACGAATGTATCAATGAACACACCGATCATAGCTACAAAGCCCTGTTCAACCGGATGTTTTACTTTTGCTACTGCATGTGCGTGTGGTGTAGAACCCATACCAGCTTCATTGGAGAAGAGACCTCTTGCCACACCTTTCTGTACTGCAAGCTTCAAGGTTGCGCCCATTGCACCACCTGCTACTGCTGCCGGTTTAAACGCACCGACAATAATGTCATGGAATGCTGCCGGGATTGCTGTAACGTTTGCAAAAATTACGATCAAAGAACCTACTATATAAAATGCTGCCATGATCGGCACGATCAGTTCAGTAACTTTTGCGATTCGCTTCATACCACCTGTGAATACAAACAGAGAAACAACTGCTACAAAAATACCCATTGCAATCTTCGGAATTCCGAATGCAGTGTTCCATGATGCTGCGATTGAGTTAGACTGAACTGCATTGCCCATGAATCCAAGTGCAAAGATAATCAGGACTGCAAAAATAGCTGCCAGAACTTTTCCGAACGTTCCTTTAAATGCTCCTCGAATGTAATATACCGGACCACCGGTTACGGTTCCGTCATCACTGACCTGCTTGAACTTCTGAGCCATAACCGCTTCTGCGAAGATCGTTGACATTCCGAGGAATGCGCTGATCCACATCCAGAAGATTGCTCCCGGACCACCGACTGCAATTGCAGTTGCAGCTCCGGCGATATTACCGGTACCAACCTGAGCAGCAATCGCTGTTGCAAGTGCTTGGAAAGAAGACATTCCGTCTTTTCCGGCATCCCCTTTCTTGCTAAAAAGTCCGCCAAAAGTTCTGTTCCATCCATCTTTAAAACCACGGATCTGAATAAATCCAAGCTTAAATGTGAACAGCAAGCCAATACCTACAAGTGCTATGATCAGCACCGATCCTGTTAGGACATCATTTACCTTTAATACTAAATCGTTAATACTCATACGGTAACCCTCCTTTTTAATAGACATCCCTTATAGTTTTTATCTGTTGAATCTATAATAACCTATTTATAGTTTTTATGCAATATTTTCAGTTAACTTATTTATTTTTTGTGTATTATCACCATGTTATTACGATAACATAATAAATTTGCTCTAAATAAGTGCGTTTTTTCGCGCTTTTCTGTGTTTGTCAAAAACTCAGTTTTCATATTTTTCGTCAAATTGTCTAATTAATGACGATTTAATATCTATGCATTTCCATGGGATTTATAGATTCTTTCAGATGAACGCATTAATTCTTTACTATATTGATATTTCAAAGAAGTTATTTTCAGACCATGAAACATAAATAAAAAGCAGGGAGCAATCTTCCGTCTTACCCGGAAATCTGCTTCCTGCTCTTCCATTCTGTTTATTCAGTTATTCTATACATTGATCTCTGCTTTTACACCAAGCAGCTCTTTATTTTCATCCAGGATCGGCCGGATCACATTCTTAAGGAATGCTTCGACCTGTTCTTTGGAACGTCCTACATATTTGGATGGATCCATTGTTTTCTGAAGATCTTCCAGACTCAGATTAAATGCATCATCTGACGCGATCAGTTCAAGAAGGTTGTTGTCCAGACCTTTTTCTTTAACATTCTTTCCTGCTTCCATCGAAAGTTCACGGATTCTTTCATGCAGTTCCTGACGGTCTCCACCAGCTTTTACTGCATCCATCATAATATTCTCTGTTGCCATGAACGGAAGTTCAGACATCAGACGTTTTTCAATTACTTTTGGATATACAACCAGTCCGTCAACGACATTCAGGCACAGATCCAGAATACCGTCAATCGCAAGAAAACCTTCCGGTACACTCAGGCGCTTGTTCGCAGAGTCATCCAGAGTACGTTCAAACCACTGTGTAGCAGAAGTGATCGCCGGGTTCAGTGCATCAATCATCACGTAACGGGACAGAGATGCGATTCGTTCGCTTCTCATTGGATTTCTCTTATATGCCATTGCAGAAGATCCGATCTGCGTCTTTTCAAACGGCTCTTCCACTTCTTTCAGATGCTGGAGAAGACGGATGTCATTGGAGAATTTGTGTGCACTTGCTGCAATTCCGGCAAGAACATTCACAACTCTTGTATCCACTTTACGGGAATAGGTCTGTCCGGATACCGGATAACATGCTTCAAATCCCATCTTCTTAGCAATCATTGGATCGATCTTATCAATGGTCTCCTGATCTCCCTCAAACAGTTCCAGGAAGCTTGCCTGTGTACCGGTTGTTCCTTTTGATCCAAGAAGTTTCAGGCTTCCAAGCACATAATCAAGATCCGCAAGATCCATAGAAAATTCCTGCATCCACAAAGTTGCTCTCTTTCCAACCGTTGTCGGCTGTGCTGGCTGGAAATGAGTAAATGCAAGTGTCGGAAGATCTTTATACTGATCTGCGAACTTTGAAAGTTCATCCAGAACATTAACCAGCTTTTTCTTAACAAGTTTCAGAGCCTCTGCCATGATAATGATATCAGTATTATCACCTACATAACAGGAAGTTGCTCCCAGATGAATGATCCCTTTTGCTTTCGGGCACTGCTGTCCATATGCATATACATGAGACATCACATCATGGCGCACTACTTTTTCACGTGCTTTTGCGACATCGTAATTGATATCCTCTGCATGCTCTTTCAGTTCTGCGATCTGTTCATCTGTAATATTGAGCCCCAGCTCTTTTTCTGTCTCTGCAAGTGCGATCCAGAGTTTTCTCCATGTCTTAAATTTCATGTCCGGAGAAAAAATATACTGCATCTCCTTGCTGGCATACCGCTCTGAAAGCGGACTTACATACTTGTCGTATCCCATAGTCTTATCCTCCCTATTCTTCTGACTCAAACGCGTGGGAAATATCTTTTCCCGGAACGCGCATCGGGTAATTTCCTGTAAAACATGCATCGCAGTATCCAAGATCTCCAACCATGTCTTTCAGCTTATCTATTTCCATATATCCAAGAGAATCTGCTCCGATCATTTCACGGATCTGCTCCGTTGTATGTGAATGAGCAATGAGCTGATCATTCGACGGTACATCTGTACCAAAATAACAAGGATGTAAAAACGGTGGCGAACTGATTCTTACATGAACTTCTTTTGCTCCTGCTTTTTTGAGCATCTTGATGATATTTGCACAGGTCGTTCCACGGACGATGGAATCATCTACCATAACAATACGCTTGCCCCGTACAACCTCTTCAATAACATTCAGTTTGATCTTCACACTGGACTCTCTCTGACTCTGTTTCGGCTTGATAAAGGTTCTTCCTACATAACTGTTCTTGTGGAATGCCATACCGTAAGGGATTCCGGAATATTCCGAATATCCTTTTGCCGCAACCAGTCCGGAATCCGGCACACCGACAACCAGATCAGCCTCTACCGGATAAGACTGTGCAAGAGCCTTTCCTGCAACAATCCTTGCATGATATACATTGATGTTGTCGATCACGCTGTCCATACGTGCAAAATAAATGTACTCAAAAATACAACGTGCCTGCTTTTCAGGTGGAATCTGCATACTTTTGTCCGAAGATACTCCATGCTTTGTAAAGCTGACAATCTCTCCCGGTTCCACATCACGGATAAAGTCTGCACCAACTGCTGCAAGGGCACAGCTTTCCGATGCCAGGAACCAAGTATTATCTCTCTTGCCGATACAGAGTGGTTTGAGACCAAATGGATCTCTCGCTCCGATCATCTTACGCGGGCTTGATACAACCAGTGCATATGCGCCTTCAATTTTCTTCATTGCATTCCTGACCGCATCCTCTGCCTTTGAAACCTTCAGACGCTCTCTTGCAATATGATAGGCAATCACTTCCGAATCAATCGTTGTCTGGAAGATTGCTCCGGTATATTCCAGTTCATGACGAAGCTCGATCGCATTCGTCAGATTACCATTATGGGCAATCACCAATGTACCTTTCACATAATTCAGAACCAGTGGCTGTGCATTTTCCGCACGAGTTCCCCCTGCTGTCGAATACCGCACATGTCCGACGCCAAGGTTTCCCTTTAATTTGCCAAGTTCTTCCTCATCGAATACTTCATTGACAAGTCCTAGTCCCTTTCTGAAATGAACTTTCCGCTTGCCATAGGTATCTGTCACTGCAATTCCGCAGCTTTCCTGCCCTCTGTGCTGAAGGGCAAACAAACCATAGTACACTGACGGCGCAACATCGCCACCATCCATATCATAGGCACCGAATACACCACATTCTTCACCTAAACCAGTCTCTACTCTTTCAAGTTCGCTCATCGTTTTGTCTTCTCCTATTTGTTGTATCCGCTTAATTTTTACATAGAGAGTATAATACATGATTTTCCGAAAATCAATACACAGCCTTGAACTTTCTCCCGTACACTATGCTCTTCTGTACTCTTTTTTCCATTCTTCAAACAATTCCTTTGACGGTTCGATGTTGATATTTTCTCTCACTTTTTCTATCTTTTCTGTAAGTTTGTTGTCAATTTCCAAAAGGATTTCATTGCCCATGACCATCTTCTGATATTCATCCTGCGGCATGTATCTGGAACTTGCATACAGGTAACCTTCGAGCATTTTATTATCTTCACAGATCTTATACGCCTTCTCATACATTCTCGCCGACTCTTCATACAGAAATGCTCTCCCATATGCTCCGGCAAGGCACGCAGACACGCGACCATAAAAACGCTTATCTACTGAATCATCCTTTTCTCCGTTGACGATCGACATGTAAACCAGGATTGCCGATTCCAGTTCTCCACTTTCCATCAGCTTATCTGCTTTGTATTTCTGACGTTCTACTTCTTTCTGGTTCTTGAGTTTCTCCAGAACATTCTGGATGTGTGCCATTTCACCCGGTGTGTAGATTCTGGATTCATGTAGCACAAGAACCACAAATTTCTCCACGGAACCATGATTCCGGATCAGTTCCACCAGCTTTACTGCAAGATCCTGCATTTCCAGTTCATCTGCGATCCATCTGCAGAGCTGCTCATTCATGATCGTATAATCGATCAGATACAGATTGTTGCACAGATAATAACACAGCTCTTCCAGTGTACTGATCCTTGTATGGATCCTCGAAATTTCATAGGGATGTTTTGCCTTTTTCTTATGACAAAGAATTAAACTGCCCATTGCTGCCTCCTAATTCAATGATCTTCTCCAACCGGAATCCTGATGGCGCAAAACATTCGCCAAATCCCATATCTTCAAAAATAATATGACAGGTCTTTTCATCCGAGAAGAATGTACTAATTTTCAGACGAAGCGCATAGTTTTTCCGGTCCGGCAAACCTTTCAGAGAAACCGACTCCACAAGATGCCTGCCGGTCACCAGAGAATCTACATGGATCTCAATATCCTCTGTATCACCAAGAAGCACCTCGAACTGTCTGTCTGATTCGTACCAGTGATTGCCCCAGGATACCAATGGGTACCAGCCTTCTTCTCCATTCACGCGCATCCGCACGGAAATCTGCTCGGTCAGTTTTGTCTCATCCAGGTAGACTGGTGCATCTGACTGTTCCTCTTTTCTGCGCTGCGCTGTATAACACGCTCCTTTACTGTACAGATTATTTCCCATAAACGCACGGCGTCCGTTACAGAGAACGCGCAGAGAATTCGGATACCAGTTATTTTCAAATCCATCTCCTGTCAAAAAGACAGAAGAGATCATCTTCTTATTGAATACACTCTGGATAAAACGTTTAAAATGCTCATCTGCCGCTTTTGCCTTCTCAACATGCAGCACCGGATAAACTGCTTCCAGTTCTTCCATACGTGCATCTGCCACCTTGTCCACCGTCACAAAGCTTTCTCTGCTTTTCTGCGAACTGTTCTTCAGTTCCCGCAACATATATGCCCGGATCACATCCTCGTCACAGTAAAAAAGTGCCGCTTCATACTGCCATAATTCTTTCGGCTGGTTAAACATATAATGACAGAAACTTTCCTTGTAGTCCTGAACATAAATATTTTCCTTTGCCACTCCGAGTTTCTGTCCGATTCCCTTCAGCAGGACGCGGATGTCTTCGTTTTTCTCCGGGACTGTAAACGTGATGCTTTCAATTTCTTCAAATCCGTTCAACGTGTACTTTACAAAATCCGCCAGCAGCTGGACGCCTTCATATTCCTGTCCGTCTACCTCAATTTTCCTATTGCCAAGCGCACACTCCCAGATCCCTTCCACGCAGATACTGTCCCTTACCGTAGACATCCTTCTTGCCTGTCTTCCGTAAGTCCAGGTCTCTTTATAATAGTTCATCACCAGAGGAATCTGATTGTTCTCTTTTTCAATTCCGGTATCCACCGTCTCCGGTTCCTGTGTTTTTTCATTATAATAACTGATCTGACACATCTTTGCATTGATGTCATATCCTATAATACTTCCATGTGTCATGAAGTATTTCCTCCTTTAGTAAGCAACAAAAATATCCTCAGCAAGCTGTTTTTCTGTTGCAAATTCCTTCATCGCGATTGCCAGTGCTTCATTCTTCAGTGATGTCATATCATTCAGTCTTCCAAATTTTCCGATTGGTCTCACCTCACGCGGCTTATAGTCACTTTTTTCCGTAACCGTCACCTTATCCTTATTCGTCTCTGTAAAATAATAACGCAGAGATTCATCACCAAACAAAATAAAGCTCTTGATATAAGTGTCTTCATATGCCGGAAGCAGTATTTCTTCCTGATAATTCATATTATCACTTTCGCCTTTCCGTATCTGGTAGGAAATTGCCACTTTGCTTCCAGGTTTTGCGTGATATTCGATCATCGTCTTATCATAAAGCTGCACTTCTCTGAGCCAGTTCTCCGGATACTTCAAATAGAAAGAAAAATACAGCTGTTTTTCACACATTTCGCGCAGGAATTCCCGTAGCATCGGTTCCAGTTCCTGATGCACTTCCCTGCTGGAATAATATTTTAGCAGGGCGATCTTACAGATATCCGGAAGATCTTCCTCTTTGCGGTATTCATTTGCGATGATTACAAAAATACATCCTTTTACCTGGCGTCCGTTCACCACATATTCTCTTGAAACATAAGCAAGATATGCTCTCTTTAAACGGAAATACGTTCTTCCTTCATAATAATCCGCAAAAATTTCTTCCTCACCAAACATAGTTTCCGAGAAAAGCATCTGCGTAATGATTCTTTCTGAAAGCTTGTAGGTTGTAATATCATAATCTCTTGCCACATGCCAGAGTTTCTTCATATTACGGGTCGATCCACAATAATACTCAGCAAGATAAGACAGCGTCTGCTTATCATACTGATCTTTCAGAAACAGTTCAAAGCATAATGCCAGAAGAAAATCATCCTCCTCCGTACCTTCTTCACGCAGGCGCATACTGCACATTTTAAACACTTCTTTTTCATCTGCCATCTCCAGCCCGTGCTCTCTAAGCATATCCCAGGTCAGTTCTTTTTTCTCTTTCTTCCGTTCCTCTTCCTCATGCTCTTCCTGATATTTTTTGCAGATTTCCATATACCGGTTCTCATAGAACATCCTCATAGTCTCATATGGAATGGAATCAATGTAATGGCGGCCGTCTTTTGATTCCCAGACAATCCGTGCGTCTTTATTGTATAAATATACAATCACTCCATCCGCACTGTACTGTACTTTCTGACTGATCGTTCCGTCAGGCTCGATCACCATGACAAACGCCATGTTCTTTACCGTTGTCTTAATCTCATAAGCATGGCAGATATCATAAACTGCCCGGATTCTTTCCGGTGTCATATCTCGCTCAGTACAGCAGCGTTTGTAAATAATATGCAGAATATCATTGATCCTTCGATTCTCAAGCTGCATCCAGGCAAACCGCTCCATCTGCTCTCTGTAAGCACTGTAAAGCTCACTGCTTTCTTCCTCACAGTTAATCAGATTTGCATACAACACCGCTGCTTTTTTATATTCCAGTGTATTTCCATGCCGGAAGTAAAGTAATACGGATTTTGGAAACTGTCTGTCCAGATATTTGTCATCCACAGTCATCATATAATATTCAAAAAGCTGCGCAATCTTCAGATCTTCTTTTACTGCCAAGGCATACCACTTAAAGCATTCCGGTGTTGTCCGATTGCCACGGATCAGATGGGTACAAATTGCTGTCAGAATCTGTGGATCCGGGAAAATCCGATAAACCTTCTGCATCACAACATCCAGATTCTTATCATAAGTCCGCTGTTGGGATGCAAGGTTCGCCATATAAAGCGCAATTTCCTTTGTCAGAACTCCGTGCTTCTGCGCAAAATTGAGAATCTGTACTTCAAATGCCGAGAGCTTTTTCAGACAGGTTGGCTTCTCCAGAAAACACCGGTATGCCTGCCAGTACAGAATTACCTGGTTCGCACCGTTGCTGCAGTGGCGTTCCAGAACCTGTAATTTTTTGCTGTAGTTTTTATATTCCGGATCAATGTCAATCAGCATACACACAAGCTCCCATGAAGTTGGTTCTTTCATATATGCCTTATTCAGTTCTTCAATTGCTTTGTTAACCTGGCTGCCTGATTTTCTCAAAAGCGCAGTCAGATACAGATAATACGATGAAATGACCGAATCCTTATTCACTGAGAAACGGCTGTAATTGTAATCATCCAGAATACCACTGGCCTTGTCCGGCTCCTTACAGAGCAGGTTAAGATGTGCATCAAACAGTGGATAAACATCTCCGTCTTCTGAATATATATCCAGTCCCTTCAGTTTTTCTCTTGTTGCGTCCGCCCAGGCTGTCAGATCCTTTCCTTCCGCATTACACGCAAGAAAATCCTTTATGATTGATGCAATCGTCTTATCTGCCACACGTCTGTTCTCTGCATGATCCTTGTGATTGGCCAACATTACCTCATAGGTCAGCGATTCATACGGACTTTCAAAAACAATCTGTCCATAATTATTTCCCGCATGAGCCTTTTCCGGATGAATGATATAACTGAAATCAAACAGATTTCCCACAAAATCGTCCGTTGTAAAGTTATCCCTTCCAATCTGGATAAAATCACCGCTCACATGCACCTTCACCGGCATAAATCCCCAAGTATTCTTTGTAAAATGAATAATCTCACGGGTTGCTTCTTTTAAATTGCGGAAGGTTCTCTGATTCCGTCCCATTGTCAGGAAAATACATTCTTTCTGTTTGATTCCGACCAGAAATTCTTCCATCGCCTGCTCACCGAGAGACCATTTCCTAATATTATCATAAAGTGCCTTTATCCTTGGCTCTTCATACTTTATCACGTCATAAAAATCGCGTGATCTGAAAAGACGGTGTGCCTCGATAAAGTTCTCCATCGCCAGCCTTTTAAAATCACGGATATTCTGTACTCTTCCACAGGAAGTCTCGACTGATGGTTTTTCAATGATCGCAGTAAAGTTTACCTCAAATTCTCCACCATTACATACAATCGTAAACTTTCCCTGTTCAACATGCCCGGGAGCAAGTCCGCTTCCATCATAAGTAAAACGGAGCTCCACCGGGTTGCCCTCAAATCCCTGTTCTTCTAAATGTATACGAAAAGAAGAAGAATATACAAGTCCTCTGATATCTCCTTCTTTCCTGTTCTTCAAAATGAAACTTCCCTGGCAGGACTCTCCTTCCCCGATCGTCATCTCAAGATTCGTTACCGGCAGTACAATCTCCGGATGAACAGTTCGAAAATCTCCTTTGGAAAATTTTTTTATTTTATTCTTCAAGCTTGCCACCTACTTCTGCATTGCATTTTTTCAAAAAGACATTATAATAAATTATAACATTATTCTGCATATCAGGCAATGCGGAATACCCGTTTTTTTTAATTCACAGATTTTTGTTATACACAAAGGAGAATACTATTTATGGAAGCAAAACCGCAGTTTCATGGAAGTGACACCGCTGCTGTCGCCGCATTTTATCATGTACCGGTGGACGAGATCGTCTGCTTTGGAGCCAATGTCAACCCACTTGGATTATCCAAAAACCTGAAAAAAGATCTTGCTGCACATCTGGATCTTCTCAGTAGTTATCCGGACCGAAATTACACTACTTTGAAGAAAGTGATTGCCGATTACTGCCAGATTTTACCGGAACATGTAATCGTCGGAAATGGTTCTACAGAGCTGATCTCTCTCCTGATCCAGACACGGAAACCACAAAAAACGCTGGTTCTTGGACCAACTTATTCCGAGTATGGACGTGAACTGGATCTGGTGGGAAGTTCCATCCATACTTACCTGTTAAAAGAGTCAGATCAGTTCCATCTTGATATCCATGCCTTCTGCGAAGAAATCAGGAAGGGCTATGATCTGGTGATATTATGTAACCCGAACAATCCGACTTCGTCCGCTCTCAAAATGCCTGAGATCCAGACCATTCTGGACTGCTGCCGGGAGGCTGGCTCTTTCTTGATGATCGATGAGACTTACGTTGAATTTGCACCGGATATTAATGAAATTTCTTCCATGTCTCTGATCAGCAGTTTTGATAATCTGATGATTCTCCGTGGCGTATCCAAATTTTATGCCGCACCTGGTCTCCGCCTCGGCTACGGTGCAACCAGTAACAGCCAGTTTCTTCAGGATCTTCTGCTGATGCAGAACCCATGGAGTCTGAACAGCCTCGGCGCTTACGCTGGTGAGAAAATGCTCCAGGATCAGGAGTATATCCGGAAAACACGGGATCTGATCCTCTCCGAGCGAGACAAAATGTGCACTGAAATCTCCAAAATCAATGTGCTGACTGTGTATCCTGCTTATGCGAATTTTGTACTGGTAAAGATTGAAAAAGAGGGAGTTACTTCTGCGGATGTGTTTGAATTTCTGATCAAGCAGGGTCTGATGGTGAGAGACTGCTCCAGCTTCAAAGAACTGGGCGGGGAATACTTCCGGTTCTGCATTATGGCTCCGGAAGATAATAAGAGACTGCTTCAAGGAATACAGGATTTCTTTGCATAATGTTTCCTATCCCCACAAGAAGACCATTCACTAAATCGCCAACTCTTATTTCTAAAAATTTTGAGCAGCACAGGATCCCGGCGCAAATGATATTGAATCGTTGCGGCTAAGAGCGCAAAAAAATAGGGGTGGTGTCCGTGTTCACACGAACATCATCCCCTTTTTTGTACAAGCTTCGGAGTTGCCATGCATCCGTATGAAACTGCCAGTGACAGTTTCATAGGTGACGATCAATATCATTTGCGCCGGGATCCGTCCCTCTTCACACTATTCTTTCAAAATAAGCGCCACAAACACAAGATCTTCTTTCCCCGCATTCTTGATGCCATGTCCATTTCCGTCTGCGCAGAAAGTCACATCACCAACTTCCACCGGATATTCTTTGCCATTATCATTGTAAATGCCTTCCCCTTTTGTCAGATAGTAAGTCTCAGTCTCTCCATGATGCTCATGATATCCGATCTCACATCCAGGTTTTAACGTTACTTCATTGAACATCTTGCAGTACGCGCCGAGCTGTTCACCTTTGATCAGTTCTTCCTTCAGGATATAGCCTGCGCCACCCGCTACATTTTCTGCTTTGATTGGTTGTCTTTCTGATTTCTTTGTCATGACTCTTTTCCTCCTGTCTGATCAGATTTCTTTATCTGTCATTGTGACACGATTATTGAATTGCGTCAAGTGCCGCAGAAATATCTGCGATCAGATCCTCTTTATCTTCAAGTCCCAGACTGATGCGAATCAGTTCTGCCGGAACTCCTGCTTCTTTTAACTGCTCATCATTCATCTGGCGATGTGTGGATGTTGCCGGGTTCAGGCAACAGGTTCTGGCATCTGCCACATGGGTTTCAATCGCTCCAAGCTTCAGATTCTGCATGAATACGGAAGCAGCTTCTCTTCCACCTTTCAATCCGAAAGATACCACTCCACAGCCCCCGTCTGGCATGTATTTCTTTGCTCTTTCATAGTATTTGTTAGATGGAAGTCCCGGATAATTGACATAAGCAACCTTTGGGTGCTGCTCCAGAAATTCTGCGACAGCCTGTCCGTTCTCCACATGTCTTGGCATACGCACATGAAGAGATTCCAGTCCGAGATTCAGGATAAATGCATTCTGTGGTGCCTGGATCGATCCGAGATCACGCATCAACTGAGAAGTACATTTTGTGATAAATGCGCCTTCTTTTCCGAATTTCTCAGCATAGGTAATTCCATGATAGCTTTCATCCGGTGTGCAAAGTCCGGGATATTTATCTGCATGAGCCATCCAGTCAAATTTACCACTGTCTACGATTGCTCCACCGACTGCTGCTCCATGTCCGTCCATATATTTTGTAGTCGAATGTGTCACAATATCTGCTCCCCATTCGATCGGACGACAGTTGACCGGTGTCGGGAAGGTATTATCCACGATCAGCGGTACACTATGCGCATGCGCAACCTTTGCAAAAAGCTCAATATCCAGAACAGTAAGTGCCGGATTGGCAATCGTCTCACCAAACATCAGCTTTGTATTTGGCTGGAATGCCGCATTTAATTCTTCTTCTGTTGCATCCGGAGAAACAAATGTTGCGTCAATTCCCATTTTCTTCATTGTCACACTGATCAGATTGAAGGTTCCACCATAAATCGAAGAGGAAGCCACAATATGATCTCCTGCTTCACAGATATTGAACATAGCAAAGAAATTCGCTGCCTGTCCGGAAGAAGTCAACATTGCAGCTGTTCCGCCTTCCATCGCCGCGATCTTTGCCGCTACGTGGTCGTTAGTCGGATTCTGCAGACGGGTGTAGAAATATCCGGATGCCTCCAGATCAAATAATTTTCCCATATCTTCACTTGTATTGTATTTGAATGTCGTAGACTGAATGATCGGAACCTGTCTCGGCTCTCCATTTCCAGGTGTATATCCTCCCTGCACGCATTTTGTTCCCATATGATAAGTATTCATGAGAAAGTTCCTCCTTTTTCTTTTACACATTTCCTCTAATGTATATTCATTAAGTATGTTTTCTATTATAGCAGAAAACAGGAGATTTTGTTTAAAAATCTCCCGTTTGTTTTATATTTTTTGCAGAATATGCAGTTTTTCTTTTATTTTCCTCTTACGGTTTACATCTCCCACACGGGATATACCCCTCTTTAATCAGTTCTTCTCTTGAACCTGTAAATGTTTTTTTATTTCCTTCTTTGATATCTTTTACTCCTGAGCACTCCGGCGTATGGAACTTCTTTGTATTTTCATTCAACACATACATCTTTTTCTCTGTATTTCCACTGGTTTTTCCCGTACCCGCTGACGCATCCGTATCGGAAAGCACTGCCTTTCCCGTTGAATAATCAATCGTAATTCCCGGCTGTACATTATAGACATACACATTAAATTTCACACCTTCTCCATGATCCTCCACTGATTCTGCTTCCATTAAAACTCCGGATGCAACCAGATTCTCCCCTTCAAATACCGGTGTGACACGATACATTACATGATTATCTGTCTCTTTGATGTAGTCGGCAACCATATTTTCAAATGGCAGCATCCCATCCACATTCATATAGCGGGTTCCTGTAATCAGATTCTTTTCGTTTGCATTTTCTGCCGTCAGCTGATAGCCTATCAGATGACAACGGTTGTAAAGATATTTTCCATCCACATTGTCAAATTTTATTGTCTGCCACCCGGACGGTTTCACCTGTCCAATCTTTCCTCTTTTCCCGGTCGGCATCAGATCTGTCCCAATGTTGGACGCGGCAACGCCGCATCGTCCCAGCTCATCCAGATCACTGTAGCTTTCATAAGACTGATCTGTCAGCTCATCTTCGGTAAAATCCGGTTCATTATCGTCAATCACTACATACGGTGTTCCGCTGTATGCCGGAATATTATCCAATGTAGCGCTCACCGGATCCTGGCTGCCACCTGCTGTCGATTCATTTTCTCCGCTACCCGACTGCCTTTCAACTACTGCTGCCTGACTGTTTCCATATGATGCACTTTGCGCATCTGCTCCACCTGTGCCACACGCTGTCAGAAACAATGCAAACGTCAGAAGCAGCACACCTCTCATTTTCCCAATTTTCTTCTTCATAGCAATCCCTGCCTGTTGTAAATTTCTTTTGTAATCTTCTCATGGGAGTAACCGGAAAAATCTTTTCTCTCTTCCAGTCTCCACTTGCTTAAATCTACCTCAAAAAATACATCTGCCGGATAATCCCGGTTCCATTTATACAGAACAATCTCTGTAATCTTCCCCTCATATCCAGCCAGATTCTCCCCCTCAACAAAACAGAAATCCTCTTCTTCTGCCTTTTCCAGAAAATTCCGGTCAACCTTCCACATTTTTTCATCCTCCAGTCGCCCTGCGTCCTGTATTTTCTTCCCAGTCCCAGTTTCCCGGCATACCTCTTCTTTTGCTTTAAAGACTTCTTTAAAAAGCTTATCTGCCTCCGGCGCCATCCAGAGCACATTCCCTCTCGTCATCTCAAGAATATCCTCTGACACCATCCGGTCCCGGCTCACTCTCCTGCCATTAAAACATATCCCCATCCGGTTATCCACACATACAATAGTTTTCACACTATAAAACTCCTTCCCCGCAATTCCAGCCAATATACGAAATTCTCTACACAGCTTCACATTCTTTTGCCACTGTAGCGTCCGTCTCGTCCCTGCATTTTCCATAACACAAACAGGCAGAGAATCCAATCCCTGCCTGTCCGTATTCATAACATCTTATTCAACTTTCGCAATATCAATCAGTGTAAGCTGACGGATATCTGTATTTTCCAGACTTGTCACAAGTGCTCTTGCAGTATCCATAGCTGTCAGTACATTGACACCTGTCTCGATTGCATTACGACGGATTACAAATCCATCTCGTGCATGATCTGCTCCCTGCGGAGGAGTATCAATTACAAGGTCGATCTCGTGTCCAAGGATCAGATCCATCAGGTTCGGTGATTCCTGCTCAATCTTATTGACCGGAATTGCTTTTACGCCACCTTCTTTTAATGCATCAGCTGTACCGCGTGTTGCAAAGATGCGGTAGCCAAGTGCCTCAAATCTGCGTCCGATCTCGACAGCCTCTCCCTTATCCTCATCACGAACAGTCATGATCATGTTCTTATATTTTGGAAGGTTGATTCCAGCTCCAAGGAACGCTTTGTAAAGTGCCTCGTTAAATGTAGTTGCAATTCCCAGACACTCACCTGTAGACTTCATTTCCGGTCCAAGGCTGATATCTGCACCACGGATCTTCTCAAATGAGAATACCGGCATCTTGATTGCAATATAATCAGCTTCTTTCTGAAGTCCCGGTGTATAACCCATTTCTTTGATCTTGTGTCCAATGATCGCTCTTGTTGCAAGTGGAACGATCGGTATACCTGTTACCTTACTGATATAAGGAACCGTACGGCTTGAACGTGGATTAACTTCAATTACATATACATCTTCGCCACATACGATAAACTGGATATTGATCATACCAATTACGTGAAGAGCTTTTGCAAGACGCTTTGTATATTCTTCAATTTTACGCTTTGTCACTTCCGAAATGCTCTGCGCAGGATATACAGAAATACTGTCACCAGAATGGATTCCGGCACGCTCAATATGTTCCATAATACCAGGGATCAGAATGTCTGTTCCGTCACATACTGCATCGACCTCAATTTCTTTACCGACCAGATATTTATCAACCAGAATCGGGTGATCCTGTGCAATACGGTTGATGATTCCGATAAATTCATCAATATCATGATCGTTGATTGCAATCTGCATTCCCTGTCCGCCAAGTACATAAGAAGGACGAACCAGTACCGGATATCCGAGACGGTTGGCAACCTCTTTTGCTTCTTCAGCGGTAAATACTGTATCTCCCTTCGGACGTGGAATATTGCACTGTGCAAGGATCTCGTCAAAGAGCTCTCTGTCCTCTGCGGCATCTACATCTTCTGCGGAAGTTCCAAGAATCGGCACTCCCATCTTCATCAGGGATTCTGTTAATTTGATCGCAGTCTGTCCACCAAACTGAACAACTGCTCCGTCCGGTTTTTCCAGGTCTACAATGCTCTCTACATCTTCCGGAGTAAGTGGTTCGAAATACAGCTTATCTGCGATATCGAAATCGGTACTTACAGTTTCCGGGTTGTTATTTACGATAATAGTCTCGTATCCTTCTTTTGCAAATGCCCATGTACAATGTACAGAACAGAAGTCGAACTCGATACCCTGTCCGATACGGATCGGTCCTGATCCAAGTACTAGAACTTTCTTTTTGCCGGAAGTCTCTTCTACTTCGTTCTGGCTTCCGAATACAGAATAATAATATGGGGTCTCTGCCGCGAACTCAGCCGCACAGGTATCAACCATCTTGTATGCTGCAACGATTCCGTTCGCATGACGCATATTGTGGATTTCTCTCTCATCTTTTCCAGTCAGGCGTGCAATAACATTATCCGGAAATTCAATACGTTTTGCTTCTTTCAGAAGTTCCGGCGTGAGTTCCTGTGTCTTCAGAGCCTGTTCCATCTCAACAAGGATCGCAATCTTGTCGATGAACCATTTGTCGATCTTTGTGATTGCATGGATCTCATCATATGAAATTCCTTTACGGACTGCTTCTGCGATCGTCCAGATTCTGCGGTCATCTACGATTTCCAGTTTTTCCAGAATTTCTTCTTTGGAAAGCGCTGAAAAATCATAAGAAAGCAGGCAGTCTACATGCTGCTCCAGAGAACGGATCGCTTTCATAAGAGCTCCTTCAAAGTTATCGCAAATACTCATAACTTCTCCGGTAGCCTTCATCTGTGTCGTCAATGTTCTCTTTGCACTGATAAATTTATCGAATGGAAGTCTCGGCATCTTAACAACACAGTAGTCAAGCATTGGCTCGAAGCTTGCATAAGTTTTCTTTGTAACTGCATTCTTGATCTCGTCCAGTGTATATCCAAGGGCAATCTTTGCAGCAACTTTTGCGATCGGGTATCCTGTCGCTTTGGAAGCCAGTGCAGAAGAACGGCTTACACGCGGGTTTACCTCAATTACACAATATTCAAAAGAGTCTGGATTTAATGCGTATTGTACGTTACATCCACCAGTAATATTCAGTTCTGTAATGATATTCAGTGCCGAAGTTCGCAGCATCTGATATTCTTTATCTCCAAGAGTCTGGGAAGGTGCAACAACGATACTGTCACCGGTATGAACTCCGACCGGATCAATATTTTCCATATTACATACAGTAATACAGTTTCCAGCACTATCTCGCATTACTTCGTACTCGATTTCTTTCCATCCTGCAATGCAGCGTTCTACAAGAACCTGTCCTACACGTGACAGACGGAGTCCGTTCTCAAGGATTTCTTCCAATTGTTCCTGATCATGTGCGATACCACCACCGCTTCCGCCGAGGGTATATGCCGGACGAAGAACAACAGGATATCCGATCTTATCTGCAAACGCAACACCATCTTCTATATTTTCAACGACCAGTGAAGCTGCAACCGGCTCACCGATCTTTTCCATGGTATCTTTAAATTCCAGACGGTCTTCTGCTTTCTTGATGGTTTCCGCCGTTGTACCGATCAGTCTCACATTATGTTCCTTAAGGAATCCTGCTTCTTCCAGCTCCATTGCAAGGTTCAGTCCGGCCTGGCCTCCAAGGGTAGGAAGTACGCTGTCCGGTTTTTCTTTAAGGATCAGCTGTTCTACAACTTCTACCGTAAGTGGTTCGATATAAACGCGGTCTGCAATATCTTTGTCTGTCATGATCGTTGCCGGGTTTGAATTCAGAAGTACAACTTCAAGTCCTTCTTCCTTCAGTGAACGGCATGCCTGTGTTCCGGCATAGTCAAATTCTGCTGCCTGTCCGATTACGATTGGACCGGAACCAATAACTAATACTTTCTTTATGTCTTTATTTCTTGGCATTATTTTGTTCCTCCCATCATATCCATAAATCTGTCAAACAAGTAACCAGAATCCTGTGGCCCCGGGCAAGCTTCCGGATGGAACTGTACTGTAAAAATATTCTTTCCAACGTATGACATTCCTTCGTTTGTCTTGTCATTGACGTTCACAAATGCAGGTACTGCAACGCTTTCCGGAATACTATCAGCATCTACAGCATACCCATGGTTCTGGGAAGAAATATAAACTCTTCCTGTCTGCAGATCTTTTACCGGATGGTTCCCGCCCCTGTGTCCGTATTTCAACTTATAGGTCTTACCACCGTTGGCGAGTGCCATCAGCTGATGTCCCAGACAGATTGCAAAGATCGGGATATCTGAGTCGTATAATTTTCTGATTTCTTTAATAATGGAAGTGCAATCCGCCGGATCGCCAGGTCCGTTCGACAGCATGATACCGTCCGGATTTGCGGAAATGATCTCTTCTGCAGGTGTATTTGCCGGGTAAACGGTAACTTCACATCCACGATCATTTAAAGACCTTGCAATGTTGTTCTTAGCACCAAAGTCCATCAATGCAACTTTTGGTCCATTGCCTTCTAAGACATATTTTTCACTGCAAGTTACTTTGGAAACTACATCTCCTACTTTGTATGCATGAAGTTTCGGAAGTACCTCGTCCAGATTGTAATTTTCATTCGTTGTGATCATACCATTCATTGTACCCTTTTCGCGGAGGATTTTGGTAAGTGCTCTGGTATCAATTCCTGCAATTCCCGGAATATCCTGTTCTTTCAGGAAATCCTGAATTGTACCTTCACAACGGAAGTTGCTTGGCATTCTGGACAATTCTCTTACAATATAACCATCCGGCCACGCCTTCTTGGACTCCATATCCGGTGTAATACCATAGTTTCCGATCAGCGGATATGTCATGACAACGGCCTGTCCGGCGTAAGAAGGGTCTGTCAGCACCTCTAAGTATCCAGTCATTGAAGTATTGAATACAATCTCACTAATCATATCTTTTGTTGAGCCGATGCTTGTGCCTTCAAACACAGTTCCGTCTTCTAAAATTAGAAACGCTTTCATATGTTCACCTTATCCCTTCGTAATACTCTTTTATTCTCAAAAAAGGGGCACTCTTGGAGTCTTTTCAATTCCAGAGCGCCCACACTTTCTCAAATTGTAAAAAGTTTACCATATCTGGTTACAGATTTCAATACCTATTTTTTATGTTTATTTTAAAGTGTAATTTTTTTAAAAAAGAGTTGCTTTTATTCAAAAATTTGATATAATATAATTCGTGACTGCGAAAGCAGCACGAATGCTGGAATAGCTCAGTCGGTAGAGCACTTCACTCGTAATGAAGGGGTCGTCGGTTCAAGTCCGATTTCCAGCTTAGTGATCAGAGAAAAAGGGAGTGCCTGTTTATCAGACATTCCCTTTTTTGTATCCGGCAGAAATGCCTGTGATACCTTCACTGACTGTCCTATCGACCGGACATCTGTTTTTCCTGTTCTTCGATCATTTTCTTGACCATATAACCTCCGACAGATCCGTTCTGTCTTGAAGTTAAGTCTCCGTTGTACCCATCTGATAACGGTACTCCCAGTTCGCTTGCAACCTCGTATTTAAATTTGTCCAGTGCACCTTTTGCTTCTGGCACGGCTGCTCTGTTTGATGAACGACTTGCCATATTCATTTCCTCCTTTTTTGTAACATTTTGTTTTGTGTTACGCTCCTAGTATATGGAGAATAAATTCAGATTACACTGGGAGGTTTTGTTAATTTTAGCATTTTTTATTTTGCAGTAATCTGCACCAGATGAGTATGAAACATTTTAAACTGAAGCATGACACATTTGGTATTCTTTGCATAAAAGCAGACTTTGGGAGAAAACTTAGATCATAATATAAAATCCAAGTCAGGACAATTCTGCAATTCTGGATACACCTACATAAATTTCGGAAATTTTATACCATGTACGGTAATCAACAGTTCCGGTTACCGGAAGCCCGAACACCGACTGGAATTTTCTGACGGACGACGCTGTTGCCGGGCCATAAATACTGTCAACTGTGATTTTCGGAATTGCCGGGTATGCACCGGCAATGACATTTAGCTGTTCCTGCATTTGCCGGACTTTTGTACCAGAAGAACCCTGGGAAAGGGTATACCCTGGCCATGAAGACGGAATGCCTGAAATTTCTTCAGCGGTATTGATGTAAATATCATCTCCGTAATAATAGCGGAGGATTTCCGACGGAGAATACCCCTGATCACCAAGTGCTTTAGAACCCCATTGGGTCAACCATTTTGCCACAACCTATAAAGTTATTTCTTCTTATTTTAAGGGAATTATAAGTCCTCATGTTTGGCGCTGTCAACCGTGATTTATTTCACCCGCAGTCTCTGACCAACATAGATCACATTCGGATTGCTGATTCCATTCAGCTGCGCAACCTTCTGGTAGGACGTGCCGTATTTAGCTGCAATACCGGAAAGCGTATCTCCAGACTGGACAGTGTAATACTGTGCGGATGAAGCACCTGACTTACCGTTCACGATATTCTGAATCGTATTGTAGTCATATCCGGCAGCTGATAGACGATTCTTTCTGTCGTTTCCATTGCCCCATTTACCGGCAAGAACTTCCTGTGCGATCTGCTCATTTGATTTTCTGGCAAACGCAGCGTTGATCTTGTTCTGGACTTCTGTGTAACGACTACCGAGAACAACCTTTCTTGTGTCACCGTTACCATATTTACCAGCTTTCACTTCGTTCACCAGTGTATCTACGGATGTAGAATAGATATGGTCGATGAAGCTCTGCACTTCCGGATACCGTGTTCCGAGAGCGTTCTTGCGGTTGTCACCATCACCGTACTTGCCCTGCATGACTCCAACAACCAGATCGAGCGTGGATCCGCCCGGAGTATTCACTGTCGGTTTCGGTGTTTCTGCCGGTTTGGTTGTGTTTCCTTTTCCGGCGTACTTGTTCCATGCATCCTTATCGCCGTAGAATTTATCCAGATCGAGATTACCGCCCCATCCATTCAATCTACCACAAGAGCTATACTGCCGGATAACACAAGTATAAGCTCCCTCATTCCACGGTTTATCCTGATAGCCTGTAGCGTTCATGTCTGCGTACTGTGCAATCCAGAGTCCATAGTTTCCGATATTGTTGAATTTATAGGCTACAGACTGCGAACAATATAAAAGAGGTCTTACGCCTGTTTTCTGGTATACATAGTCAAGCCAGCTCTTGCACCATGCAAAATCCGAGCTACCGAATGCCGGGTTGCTCTTCCCCTCCCAGTCAAGACAGAGAATTGCTTCGCCTACACGTTTTCCGATTCTATCAAGGAAGTAATCTGCTTCTTTCTGGTAATCTCCACCATTCGCATAATGGTAGATACCGAGACACTTTCCGGCGTTCTTAGCCTGTGCGTAAGCCCTTGTGAAATCTGGGTTCACGTAGCCTGTTCCCTCTGTTGCCTTTACGATCACAAAATCGCACGGGACCACACTGAGGTCAATTCCTGCCTGATAACTTGCAATATCAATTCCATTCATTGCCATAATGTTTCTCCTTTCAAAAAGAGGGCGACTATTCGCCCTCTGAATCATTATCCACTTTCACCTGATCTTCTACCTGCGATCGGATGTGTTTCACAAGCGGCTGCATAAATGCCGGGATATTCACTCCCATGTCCTGAATATTTTCTAAAATACTGATAATCTCATTGCAGATCAGCCACATTGCCACGACACATGCCACCAGAAATGTGACTGGTGACTTCCAACCAATTGAAGTTGATGCATATAGAAGCATTTCATCAATAATCGCTCCCACAACTACCAGCAACCACATAGATACCTTTTTGAAAATTCCTCTGATACTTTTATAGGAATTGATATCCTGTGCTCTGTATTTGCTTGCCATAAGTCCGGTAGCATAATCAATCAGATTACATACCACCAGCAGGATCACCGGCACTGCAAGCACTCCAAGAAGCGCTGACAGGAAAGCAAATACTGCTGTAAAAATTGCTTTGATATAGTTTGCCTGTTCCACTTTCATATTCCTCATTCTTTCTTTATGAATTTACCGGCTTTGCTGTTCCGGTATAAGATATCGGATAATCGTATGGATAGTCATACGGATAATCAACCGTTTCCTGGATCTGTACAGAAATCGTAAATTTTTCCCCGGTCGCAACCGTATTTTTACTTAATTTCACATCTGTAATTTTAAGCATTAAACCACCTCAACTTCTATCCTTGCTTTCCTGATCGAATCCGCAACCGTATAAGTCACTTCCAATATATGTGTTCCTTTTTCTTCCGGAGCAATCTTGCAGTCAAGATAATGCTCATTGATATCACACTCTCCTTGCACCACAATGTCTGTGTAACGTGCCAGCTCATCTGTGCTATTTCATATTCATTGCATCCGCTGACACTGAATCCCCGTGGCTCATACGGGAACTGAGGATTGGATCCGTAAACTTTCCCGGCATAGCAAGACGGACGTTTTTCTATGTAATCAGTAAGCTTCTGACGGTCCTTTTCAAGGAGGACTCCAAGCAATTTGTAATTCGCAATATCTTTTCTGGTGATTTTCATTTCTATGTATTCTCCTTAAACTGGGCTCTGGATTATTTGCGCTGTTCGAACAAATCCTGTTGTTACGAATAGTGCGAAGCTTGCTAATCCATCGGGTACATCATCATGCGGATTTTTCCCGCGTACTGAATAGCTGAGCAAGAATCCCATCATCTTTCCGTAGTCCTCTTTTGGTTTGTAATTCTCTCGGTCACGGAATAGTACGTGTTTCTTTACCCAATCTGCATTTACAATAATTTTCGTCTCTTTGTTGGATTCCGTATATTTCGTAGTAATGTTGCAATGACCGCCCTTTTCTTCAACCAGTTTGCTTACTTCTAGTGCCACACGATCACCACCATTATTACTTTCAAACTGACATTGTTGCATTCCTGTATTTACAATCAAATCAGACGTTCGCTCATACTGGATTCCGTAATTGGAATTATCATCACATACACATTCTGTAAGGTAGAAATCATTTCCATACTGTAGCATACATGGTAAAAACAAAAAGTCTGTACCTTTATTTTTCGTATCACATATATACTTTCTTTATCTTCCAGATCAGATATATATCTATCTGCTATCTCTGTTATTTGACTTGTATATACTTCCACTCCATCTACTGTAGTTATTGTATTATCTTTCATTTCTGTATCACCTCCATAAACATTGAACATATAATAGCGGTATATTACGTCCATTGTCAATCAAAAATATTCCAGTGATAAATGCTATATCTACCCGGAATACTCTTTATTTACACAATATATTGTTATTTATATTTAATTTATAGGCTGGTAATTTAAACATTAGTTTTCTGCTTTGGAATCCTCGCGCGTATGTGCGTATATTATACTACTCTTTTCTTCTCTTCTCTACTCTATTCTTTTCTGGGTTGCCAAGCGGTAGACCAACCGGTATACCAAGATGTTTTTTAATTGATCTGGAAACGCAAAAAAAGACAGCCGTTAGCGACTGCCTTCCTTGTGATCCAGATAATATTGTTTGGAATTTTCTTTTACTGCTCTTTCTCTTATCGTGTTAATCTATCGTTTATAAACGATTCCATCTCTTCTAAATCGTATTCAGCTTTAAGTCCGGTTGATGTTTTCAAGCTTTCTTTGTGCTGAAAATAATCGTCAAGCCAACGTTTTCCCCATTCAATATTGCTTTCTTGTGGAGATTTTGCAGGATCAACCCGTGTGTTATATCCGTTTTCCGAAATATTTGATCTAAATTTCTCGATTGCTACTTTTTCGAAATATCTTAAGTTTGCATCTTTATTATATTTCTCATCTAGCAGCTGAACTTTTGTTAACGGATATGCAATAAATTGATTCCCGTTATCATAATCTTTTTGCATTCTTTTGACATCATGTTTACCTTTTCTTAATTTGGCTTCATGTTCTTTCAAGCGTCTCAAGATATTTCTAGTAGATCCAACGTACACTTTTCTGTTATCTAAGTTGACTATAATATATACACCTGGAAAATTTGATTTCTCATTTATTTTAAACTGTTCGTTATACATTGTAACCACTTCCTTTCTATGGTTACATTATATAATTATTTGTGCCTAATGTCAATGGAATTTCTGCAATTATTTGTGCTTAATTTTCTTTAGCTCTCTTGCGTTCTATTTTATCCAATTCTTTTACAACTACTTCTTTTATAAATGCGTTACAACTTTTCCCAGTAAGCTCTTTTATGCGTTCCTTTGTTCCCAACGGCAATTGACAATTTACACGATCGACAGTCTTCATAAAGTCCGCAACTGCTTTTCTTCTCTGTTCTTTCTGTTTCTCTGTATATTCTGGCATCGTTTCAACCTCCTGATCTCTTTTCTCTATTATATTATATATGTGCTTAATTTTCAATAATTATTTGTGCCTAATTAAAAATGCACAATTTGATATTATTATTTGTGCCTAATATCACGTATTATATAACCATAGCAAGGAACAAAAGAAACAAACATTCGGACACACCGAAACCACTCAATACAATGAGGACATACGGCAAGCGATCCGATTCATTGAAAAATTCTAGTTCGTAGACCAGGAGGGAAAGAGATATGCAAAAAATCATTATTACAGTGTTAATCACAGCAGTGATCACAAGCATGGCAACACGCTTCTATATGATCCAGACAGCACAGCCAGATAAGGCTTGTACAATCACCTGGAACAGTAAAGCGCATGAATATAGATAGGAGGATAAATAATGTATAGGCAATATGAAAACCCACACAAATTAGAAGCCGAGCTTCAAAGATTAAAAGAAGAATACTGCATAGCAGTTGAAGGAGGTGCTGATGAAGATATATTGATCAATTTGCATTTTGATATTGATGATTTAGAAGAGCGTATCAATCATGCATGGCAAGATGATGAAGAATATTAAATAAAAAAGCCGGTGAGACCTACCACAGCGACACCGGCACCAATCAAAAACAATATTAAGAAAGGCAGTTCCATTATAACAGGGACAAAGGAAAAAGAAAATGGCAAAATATTTTAAATCTATTAAATCTTATGACGATCTTAAGAACCAGTATAAACAATTATTGAAAGCCAACCACCCGGACAACGGCGGAAACGTTGAGATAATGAAAGAAATTAATGTCGAGTATGACGCACTTTTTGCAGTCTGGAAGAATAAGAAAGAAGTTGAAACAGGCGAAGAGGTCAAGGAAACCGCAGACAGCACACGGAGCCAGTTCTATACAATGTTCGGTTGGGAGGGAACCAACCACGATTGGAACAGATCACTAAAAGAAGTCGCTCAGATCGTCCGAACATACGTAAAAGAAAAATACCCGACTTACAAATTTAGCGTCCGTACTTCTTATGCTTCTATGTGCCAGGAGTTGCACGTCACATTAAAAGAAAGCCCGGTAGAGATTTATAAGACGTTTGAAGAGCTTGACAACGACGATTTTCGGGAGATTTCAAAGCGGTTATTTATGTGGGGTTACAACGACGAAAACAGAATAAACTTTTTGAACGCATCAGCAGAAGAAAAGAAAAAGACTATTGAAGAGTCTAACAGTAAATACGCACACATTTTAAACGACGTAACAAAAGCAGTTATTGAAGACGTTGACGCCTTCGTGAAATCTTATAATTATGAAGATTGCGACGGCATGATTGACTATTTCGACGTAGATTTTTATTACTTCGGATGCTGCCAGGATAACGGCGCAGGAATTAAGATTGTACCGAAAACGGCAAGAATCAAGAATAAGAAAGCCAGCGTTAAGACATCCAGCAAAAAAGAAGAATTTCTTTTGTCTCATGAAGTATAAGCGGAACACGTCCCTCAATCTGTCCTATTCCTTTTTCAAATTTAATCATTCTATTTATCCTCACTTTCTACTTTCAATTCTTTATCATGCCATAATCTCAACTCCAAGTCTCTTCTCTACATCGTAATTACCGGATTCTCTAAGACTTTGAATATCCTCATAAACCTGATTACATAGAATCTTGATTTTCTCCTGCATCAGAATCATCACCGTCCTTTTCTTCCTGTATTTCATTAGTTCTAACAACTTTCGGAGCGTATCCGTGATAAAATTCTTTCGTAAAAGCTTTCTTCACAATCATCTCCGGTGGCTCACCCAATTTTGCTTCAAACCTAAATCCCTTAAGATTCTCGATTTTTTCTCCTTTTCTACGCCAGTCCATAATGAATAGCCATCTCTTTCACGATTGCCGTGTAACCCTCGATCAGCTTCACATCATCTGCGATAATATCAACATAAGTCACTCTCTCTCGCTTGCTCTTGCTGATTCCGCCCTCTGCCATTACTCTCTTCCTATTAATCAGTCTGCGGTTGAGGTCAACATGCATCCGTTTTTGTAGCAACTCATAGCTTTCGTTTCTTACTTGACTGTACGCTTGACCGCCACCAAGAGATGCTCCAATCTTTTTAAGAATCTTTCCTGTATCATCTCTCCATGAAGTCGTATCCAGTGAAACCACTTCTCTTATGGAATCTACTCTATTCTCGACTTCCGCAATTTTCTTAGCTTGTCGTTTCTGCTCTAACTGCTGTGCTGCTACTGACTGGAAAATTTTATTGAACATTTGCAATTCCGGTGAAAGCTGTGTTAGGTCGATTGCTTTCTGCTTCACGCGTTCTTCGATATTTACAAAATACTGTCTTGCAATCTTCCCTTTGGAAGAATGGCTTTCCATACAAAGGTGTTTCGCGAAGTCGGTTGAAAGCCTGTAATCTTTACACGCATTACCGTTCGACACGATGTCGAACCCTACCCAGTCACGCCCTTCCTCGTAAAACTCATTATTTTCAATATGAGTTTTTGACCATCTTGAAAACTGTCCACTTCCTAATTCTAAGAAGTCATACAAAGCTCTTGCTGTTGTCATTCCGTTTTCATCTACGCCAAGTTCGATTTCTATTGGTGTGTGAAAACTTGTGTTTCGTTGCAATTCGTTCATTGTTCTCCTTTCTATTTGTTGCATGTCATGCGACAAATTGACTAAAAAAAATTTCATTGGTTTCATCTCTCGTCAAATTAAGTTCTTTGATAATCGCATCTGCTTCTTTAATAAGAAAGGTCTGACCATTGGCAGACAACCTACGGTAAAACGTAGCTTTATCCATGCCGACTTTATCTGAAAGTTCTTCGACATTAGTACCCAATTCAACCATTTTAGCCTTTAACTTATTCACATTTACCATTTTATCACCTCCTATTTTGTTGCACGTCGTGCGACTGATTGTATATTACATCAGTTTTTCTCAGATGTCAATACTATTTTTGCATGTCATGCGAATTTTCTTGAATATTTTGATATTTACAGTTGCATATTTGCGAATAATCTATTATAATAAACTTTAGAAAGGCGGTAAACACTATGACAATAGGTGAAAGAATAAAAAATAGACGACTTGAATTAAATTTGAGCGTAGATGAAGTAGCTGCAAAGCTCGGAAAAAACAGAGCAACTGTATACAGATACGAAAAGGACGACATAAAAGAGTTGCCTATAACTGTACTAGAGCCTCTTGCAAAAGTCTTGGAAACAACTCCAGCTGACTTAATGGGTTGGGGAGAAGAAGATGCTACTGCTGATGCATTGTTAAAAGAATACAATAAAATATCTTTAAAGTTCGACTACTCTAAAGAGCATAAGATCTTGGAACTGCTTTACTGCATAGAATATATGAGTGAAACAGATATAGATATGCTTATAAGCGTGGCTAAAAGATTTACAAATACAAAAAATAAGGGCGTGTGAAAAAACGAGAGTTTTTTCATGCGTCCTTTTGCTTATGGTTATAATAATAGTTATATTACATAAAAAAGGGTATAATTCCCCTTACCCCATAAGAATGCTATTATGAACTCCTATGCGGCAGCTACAACTTTTTTCTGTTTGTTGTGATATTTATAAAGATTGTGTCCGATAGAAACGAGAAATACTTCAAGCA
>OLRF01000479.1_pt1 | contig 51936 bp, 53 predicted proteins | sample 1672061 | NCBI WGS metagenome assembly OLRF01 (sample SAMEA3136641, study PRJEB25190) | human gut metagenome | reverse complement strand
AGAGCACTTGACTTTTAATCAAGTTGTCCGGGGTTCGAATCCCCGCACGCTCACTTATTTAGTCCCATGGTTTTCTGTGGGACTAAAAAAATGCGGATGTGGCGGAACTGGCAGACGCGCTAGACTTAGGATCTAGTCTCTACGAGGTGCAGGTTCAAGTCCTGTCATCCGCATTTAGTTAAACATAACAAAACCAGTTATATATAGAAGTAATAGAGGAACCTTTACCAAAAAGGTTTCTTTTTTTGCTTTTTTTATGGATTTTAAGAAAAAAGCGGAAAAAGAAAAGAAGAAGCAGTATTTAGATATTTCTGTTGAAAATATCCGGATCGAGATCGTCTCTTTTACAGATTCCAACTATATGTTAATATAATCATATGAAGATGTTGGGACCCAAAGGTATTTTGCCCCCTTTGATACCAGATTGCTACGTGCTTTGCACTCTCGCAATCCTCAAAAACATTCTCCTTTCGGAACATTTTCATCCAATGAAAGGAAGAACTTCTAAAAAAACAGGTGAAAAAGAAACTAGAGAATAATTAAAGCATGAATAAATGATAAACGGTGAGTACCGCTTTTATTGATCACATTGCGGCAATAAATACATGTAACAGGGAAATTTTAACAAAGTAAGAGGGACGAAAGAATGAAAATATTAAGTGTCACAGCCCAGAAGCCGGATAGTACCGGAAGCGGTATCTATCTGACGGAACTGGTCAGAGGATTTAAAAAAAAGGGAATCACCCAGTCAGTGATCGCGGGAGTTACAAAAGCTGATCAGGTATGTCTTCCGGAGGGGGTAAGCTTTTATCCGGTATATTTTGAATCGGAGCAGTTACCGTATCCGATCACGGGAATGTCGGACGAGATGCCTTATCCGAGTACCAGGTATTCAGACCTGACAGAGGAGATGACAGAAACGTTCCGGAACGCATTTGGCGAGGTACTGAAAAAAGCAGTGGAGGAGTTGGATCCGGACGTGATCCTGTGTCACCATCTGTATCTTCTTACAGCGATTGTAAGAGAGCTGTTTCCTGATAAAAAGGTATATGGAGTGTCCCATGGATCCGATCTGCGGCAGATCCGCAAGACAGAACAGAACCGGGAATACATTTTACAGAGAATTCCTGCGCTGGATGGGATTTTTGCATTGCATGAGGAGCAGAAAGAGATGATCTGCGGAATTTACGGGGAGCATATCAGAGAGAAGGTACGGGTGATCGGAACCGGCTATAACAGTGATGTTTTCCGGCAGGAGATGGGGGCTTCACAGGGAGAAGAAAAAGAGCTGAGACTAATCTTTGCCGGAAAGATCTCAGAGAAAAAGGGTGTGAAAAGTCTGATCCGTTCGCTGGATTATCTGAAGGATTCCGGTCTTATTATTTCTCTGGAACTGGCAGGAGGTGCCGGGGATGAGGGCGAATATCAGGAAATCCGGGAGCTTGCCGAAAAGTGTCCGTTTGCAGTTACCTTTGCCGGGAAGATCACACAGCAGGAGTTGGCGAAGAAGATGAATCAGAGTGATGTTTTTGTACTGCCATCTTTTTATGAAGGTCTTCCGCTTGTGATCATTGAGGCTCTGGCATGTGGTACCTATGTGATCTGTACAGATCTTCCGGGGATCAGGAATTGGATCGATCAGAATCTTCCGGATAATGGTGTGGTTTTTGTAGAGCCGCCAAAAAGAGTGAATGAAGATGAACCTGTGGAAGAAGAACTTCCGGTATTTGAAAAGAAACTTGCCGGAGCCATCGAAGGGATCGCAAAATATCCTAGATTAAAGCCGGAGAAGGACCAGTTGGAGCAGATTTCGTGGGACGGACTTTGTGTGCATCTTATGCAGATATTTGAGCAATAGAGTGTTTATCGGAAAACCCTATAATTGAATTTCTGCATGTAAATTATCAATTATTTTTTTGTAAAACAACATGTTAAAATGAAGAAAAGAGAAATGAAAAGGCATTTTAACAGGAGGTTATTAACAGTTGATAATTGATATGCATATGCATGAGATGCGTTATTCGGGGGACAGCTTTTTAAGATTGGAGAACATGGTAGAGATCGCAAAGCGCAGAGGACTTGATGGAATCTGTATTACGGATCATGATAGTATGGGACTGAAGGAATTTGCGGCAGAGTATTCGGAGAAAACAGAATTTCCGATTTTTGTCGGGATTGAATTTTATTCCCTGCAGGGAGACATTGTAGCATTTGGAATTGAGGATTATCCAAAAGAGAGAATCCCGGCACAGGAGTTTGTAGATCTGGTACAGGCACAGGGCGGTATGTGTTTCAGTGCCCATCCATTCCGCAATAATAACAGGGGACTGGAAGAGAACCTGAAGATTGTAAAGGGACTTGATGGAATCGAAGTGCTGAACGGCAGCACACTTTACGAGGCAAATCGAAAGGCGGCAGAATATGCGGCTGAGCTTGGACTTGCAACAGTTGGATCAAGTGATTGCCATGTGCCGGAGAAGCTGGGACTTTATGCAACGTATTTTCCAAGAGAGATTCGTTCGGTACAGGAACTGATCCGAAGTGTAAAACGATGCGAGACTCTTCCGGTGTATTATAAAGAGGGTGGATATTATCTCTGGGATATGAAAAATCCGATTGATGCGCCGTTTCACATTTACGAGCAGGAACAGATGGTGTGTGCCGGTTAACGTAAAAAATGAGAACAGATATGAAAAAATTAAACGCTTTTTTTATTGAAAGTGTGTTATTTCCATAGTATTATTAAGAGTGGAAATTAAGAGGGCTGGAATGTAATATTTCCAGCTTTCTTATTTAACAGGAAATTCCGTAGGAACTTCCTACCGAATAAAAGACACTACGTGCCGGAGTATCTTTTCAATCACCAATTACAAGGAGGAACTAACATGAAAGACATAGTAATTTCAGATGCAGTAAAATATATCGGAGCAGATGATAAGGATCTGGATCTCTTTGAGAGCCAGTACATCGTTCCAAACGGAGTATCCTACAACTCTTATGTGATCCTGGACGAGAAGATCGCAGTTATGGATACGATTGATACGAGAAAGACAGACGAATGGAAAGAGAATCTGGAGAGGGTGCTGGATGGAAGAACACCGGATTATCTGGTTGTATCGCATCTGGAACCGGATCATGCCGGAAGCATCAAAGAATTTGCAGACAAATATCCGGAAGCCAAGATCGTGGCAAGTGCAAAAGCTATTGCAATGCTTCCACAGTTCTTTGAAATCGCAGATCTGGCAGACCGTGCAGTTGCGGTAAAAGAAGGTGAAGAACTTTCCCTTGGAAGCCATACCCTTCAGTTCTTTATGGCTCCGATGGTTCACTGGCCGGAAGTTATGGTCGAATACGAAAAGTCTGAGAAGATTCTGTTCTCAGCAGATGGATTTGGTAAATTCGGTGCGCTGGATGCAGATGAGGACTGGACTTGTGAAGCAAGAAGATACTACTTCAATATCGTAGGCAAATACGGTGCACAGGTACAGGCGCTTCTGAAAAAAGCAGCGACTCTGGACATTCAGACGATCTGCCCGCTTCATGGACCGATCCTGAAAGAAAATCTGGGATACTATATCGGAAAATACATGACATGGAGCAGCTATGAACCGGAAGATGACGGGGTACTGGTTGCTTATGCATCGATCCATGGCAATACCAAGAAGGCAGCAGAGAAGATGAAAGAAATCCTGGAAGCCAAAGGTGCAAAGAAGGTAGCGATCACTGACCTTTCCAGAGATGATATGGCAGAGGCAATCGAGGATGCATTCCGCTATGACAAGCTGGTTCTTGCAGCAGCTTCCTATGATGCAAGTGTGTTCCCGTGCATGGAGACTTTCTTGAACAAACTGACCAATAAGAATTACCAGAACCGTAAGATCGCAATTATCGAGAATGGTTCCTGGGCTCCGACAGCAGCACGCGTGATGAAGAGTTATGTAGAGAAAATGAAGAAGATCACACTCTGCGAAAAGACTGTTACGATCAAATCTGCAATGAAAGATGCAGATGTAATTGCAATGGAAGAACTTGCAGATGAACTTCTTGCGTAAGAAACGGAAAGAATGAGATGATAAAGTTAAAAGAGACTACAATGAGGAAAACCTGGGTGGTATGTCTTCTTGCAATGGTCTGCTGTGCGTTATGGGGAAGTGCTTTTCCTTGTATCAAGGTTGGCTACCGGCTGTTTCAGATCGATTCAGCCGATACCGCCACGCAGATTCTGTTTGCAGGGTGCCGTTTTACGATTGCAGGCATTATGGTTATTTTGTTTGGATCGATCCTGCAGGGACGTTTTCTGAAAGCGGGGAAGGGAGATCTTCTGAGAATCGGAAAAATCTGTCTTTTACAGACGGTGGTCCAGTATTTTTTCTTTTATGTAGGACTTGCACATACGACCGGAGTCAAAGGATCGATCGTTGAGGCATCCAATGTATTCCTTGCAATCCTTGTTTCAAGCCTGATCTTTCATCAGGAGAAACTGGATCAAAAAAAAGTGCTCGGATGTATCGTCGGATTTGCAGGGGTGGTTTTGATCAATCTGAGCGGAAGCAATGTGGATATGAGCTTTAATCTGACCGGAGATGGATTTATTTTTATCTCTGCGATCGCTTATGCATTATCTTCTGTACTAATCAAGAAGTATTCAGCCAAATCTGATCCGGTGATGTTAAGCGGATATCAGTTTACTGCAGGCGGGCTCGTGATGATCCTGATTGGATTCGTGATGGGTGGAAGAATCCATACGGCAAGTATGCCGGCAATGATTCTTCTGATCTATATGGCGCTGATTTCTGCAGTTGCATACACGCTGTGGGGGATCCTGTTGAAATACAATCCGGTATCCAAGGTATCGATCTTCGGATTTACGAATCCGGTATTCGGGGTGATCCTTTCCGCGATCATTTTGCGTGAGGGAAATGTATTCGGAATGAAAGACCTGATCGCACTGGTGCTGGTTTCTATCGGAATCCTGATTGTCAACTGGGCGAAGCCGGTGGGAGAAAAAGAAAAAGGAATGAACTAAGATGGAACCTGTTTTAAAGGAGGACACCTGCAGCTGATACCGATTTTTGAACAGGAAAAGAAATAACAGGAGGCAGGTTATGGCAAATACAGCGAGCTGTTGTGACACCTGTACATTTTATATTTACGATGATGAATATGAATGTTACACGTGTGACAGAGACCTGGATGAGGATGAGATGATGCGGTTTCTGACGGATCAGCATTATCAGTGTCCTTACTACAGATCTGGAGATGAATACAGAGTCGTCAGAAAACAGATGTAAATTGTAGATGATGGAATAGAAGTATAAAAAACACAGAATTTTGTAATGCGTCAAGTAATAGATGAATTTGTACTTGTTCCAAGAGGAGAAGCTGCGGAGCGGATAAATGGAACGATGACACTAAGTGAGACAGCGGCATTTATATATGAACATCTGGAGGAGGCTATAAAGGTGAGAGATAAAAAGGCAAATACAGTGAATGAACAGGACAATCCGCTTGGGTATGAAAAGGAATCAAAACTACTGGTTGGATTTGCGATTCCATGCATTATTTCCATGCTGGTAACAGCTCTTTACAATATTGTAGATCAGATTTTCATTGGTCAGGGTGTGGGAATGCTGGGAAATGCAGCAACGAATATTGCGTTTCCGCTTTCTACTTCCTGTACGGCAATCTCACTGTTGCTTGGAATCGGCAGTGCGACCAATTTTTCATTGAAGCTTGGTGCAGGAGAAGAAAAAGAATCTGCAGAGTATGCGGGAAATGGAATTTGCCTGATGGCAATTTTCGGGATTGCACTTTTTGCAGTAACGACGATTTTTCTGACTCCGATGCTGAAATTCTTCGGTGCCACATCGGAGGTACTTCCGTATGCACAGGAATATACACGGATCACGGCAATTGGCTTTCCATTTCTGATCGCAAATACGGGGATGAGTAAGCTGATCCTTGCGGATGGAAGTCCGCGGTATTCGATGACATCTATGCTGGTGGGTGCTATTGTAAATACAATTCTGGATCCGATTTTTATTTTTGGGATGCAGATGGGAATGAGGGGCGCAGCACTTGCTACGATCATAGGACAGATCGTTTCGTTCTGCATCAGTCTGCGGTATATGTTCCATTTTAAAACGATCCGGCTTACAAAGGAAAGTTTCCATATGACGGGAAGACATATCGAGAATATTTTCAAATTCGGTGCCAGTGCCTGCTTTAACCAGATTGCAATGACGATCGTACAGATCGTACTGAATAATACATTGTCGCATTATGGAGCACAGTCTGTATATGGCGGTGACATTCCGCTTGCCTGTGCCGGGATCATTACAAAAGTAAATATGATCTTTATGTCATTTGTTATCGGAATTTCCCAGGGAATCCAGCCGATTATCGGCTTTAACTATGGCGCGGAGAAGTATGAACGGGTACGGAAAAGCTACCTGCTCGCACTTGGAACTGCAACCGTTCTTTCCGGAATTGCATTTTTCTGTTTCCAGGTATTCCCGAGACAGATCATCAGCGTATTTGGTTCGGGAAGTGAGCTGTATTTTCAGTTTTCAGAGCGGTATTTCCGGATCTATATGTTCCTTACGCTTATCAATGGAATCCAGCCGGTTACATCGAACTTTTTCAACTCCATCGGAAAATCGCAGCTGGGTGTATTTATGTCCCTGACAAGACAGATTCTCTTTTTATTGCCGCTGATCGTGATCTTTCCATTGTTTATGGGAATTGACGGTGTTATGTATGCCGGACCAATTGCAGATGCGGCAGCAGCAATCGTCTGCGGATATTTCATGGTGAGGGAGCTTAAGGAACTTTCTGTGATGGATAAGAAGAAAAAAGAAGAAAGTGCAGCGCTGAGCTGATGAGAAAGACGGTTCTTTTATGGGAACTGTCTTTTTTATTAACAGGGAATAGGTTGGGATTGATTCAGAAAAGAATTTTGTATATACTGATTAGTGAAAAAAACGAAATGAGATGATGATGTGAACATAGCGATTGTAATTCCAGTCTTCCGACCAGATGGACGACTGAAAATGAGTATAGAGAGATTATTGAGACAGAGTGTAATGCCGGACAGAATTTTGCTTGAAGTTCTTTATGAGAATCCGATTGATAGGGAAATCCCGGAAATCTATATGGATAAAAGAATTGAGGCCCGATATACTCCAAAGGAGGAATATGACCAGGCAGGAAGCAGAGATGCGATCTTACGGGAACTGGATTCGGATATTGTGATTTTTATGGTACAGACGGCGATACCACAGAACCGATATCTGGTAGAGAAGCTGACAGAACCGTTTAAAGAGGAGCGGACGGCGGTCGTGTATGGAAGGCATATGACAGATGATGAATGCAGTCCGATCGAGTGTTGTGTGAGACAGTTTAACTATCCGCCGAAAGGTATGACAAAGTCTTTGGAAGATACCGGAAAGCTTGGGATCCGGACATTTTTTAATTCTAATGTATGCGCAGCGTACAGAAGAAGTGCGTATCTGGAGACAGAAGGCTTTGGAAAGAGGATGATCGCCGGAGAGGACATGCTTGCGGCGAGAAGACTTCTGGAAAAGGGCTGGCAGACGGTTTATGCGCCGGAGGCTGAGATCCTGTATTATCGCAATGACAATCTGCGCGAACTCTGGAAGCGTAACTTTGATATCGGGGTTGCGCATGCGGAGCATCCGGAGATGATTGAAAATACAAAACCTGGAAAAGAAGGAATGCGGCTGGTCCGTGTGACTTCAGCGCTTCTGAAGCAGAATCATATGGAGGAATATTTAGGTGAAGTGGCGGCGCGAAGTGCGGTTCGGTATCTTGCCTATCATTTTGGAAAACATTATGCGCATTTACCGGAACATTTTGTCCGGAAATGCTCGGCAAATAAAGCGTACTGGGAGAAAGAATAATGGGACATTTTTATTTTACAAGACATGGACAGACTGTATGGAATGTGGAAAATAAAATCTGTGGTGCGACAGATATCGAGCTGACAGAGCTTGGACATGAGCAGGCAATGGAGCTTGGAAGAAAGATTAAGGAAGAGGGCGTAAAGATTGACGAGATCCTGTATTCGCCACTTGTCCGGGCGAAGGAGACCGCGCGCCATATTTCGGAGGTGACAGGGATTCCGATGCGTGAGGAGATGCGCCTGAAGGAGCAGAATTTTGGAAAATATGAGTCCACTCCGAGAAATGGGGAGGAGTTCAAAAAGGCAAAACAGAACTTTATCAATCATTTTGAAGGCGGGGAGACAATGCTTCATCTGTGCCAGAGGATTTACAATCTTCTGGATGACATTCGGAAAGAAGCGGATGATAAGGTTTATCTACTGGTTGCACATAATGGAATTTCCAGAGTAATCCAGTCTTATTTTTATGATATGACGAATGAAGAGTTTGCGGCATTTGGAATTAAGAACTGCGAATTGAGGAAGTATGAATTTCCGGAGTAGGAGTAGCGTATGAAATTACTTGTTAAGCAGAGAGTTTTTTCATGGACAGATTCATATGATGTTTATGATGAGAATGAAAATGCGAAGTATTTTGTAAAAGCAGAGTTTTTGTCGCTTGGACACCGGCTGCATGTATATGATATGGCAGGGAACGAACTCGGGTTGATTAAAGAAAAAGTGATGTCATTACTTCCAGTGTTTGAAATTGAAGTGAATGGGAAGACACTTGGACGGATTGAAAAGCGTTTTACATTGTTTCGACCGAAGTATGATGTTGAGTTTAATGGATGGCATGTAGAAGGAGATTTCATAGGATGGAATTATGATATCTATGAAGCATGCAGTCCTGTGGTACATATTACAAAAGAATTACTCCACTGGGGAGATACTTATGTACTGGATTTTGCAAATCCGGCAGATGAATTGATGGGACTTCTTCTGGTAATTACAATTGATGCGGCAGATTGCATTCAAAACAATTGATGTAATTTAATGAAATGTAAAAAAAGTCAAAAAAAATTAAAAAAACACTTGCCAAACCGGTTGGTATGTGATAAGATTCTTTTTGTTGACGCGGAAGTGTCGGAATGGCAGACGAGCTAGATTCAGGTTCTAGTGCTCGCAAGGGCGTGTGGGTTCAAGTCCCATCTTCCGCATAATAAAGGAAACCTCAGGTGATTCACCTGAGGTTTTCTTTTATTGTACCGAAGCGATCCCTGAACCCAGAGTTCAGGTCTTCGCTCCGCTACGGTCGGCGCAAAGCACTCGTCCACCGGACGAGTTGCGCCCCATCTTCCGCACAGATGTCTTGAATTAAATACATGAGAACATCGGATTGACAATCTCTTGTCAAGGTGCAATAATATTCGCGGAGGTAGTATTTGAAAACTACAAAACTATACTCTGACTGAATCACAACAATTTCATATCGAAATCGTTTCCGTCAACAGGTGACGGAGAAGGAGCTTATATTTATTAAGAGGTAAAATAAGACTCAGGGAATACGAAGAATAGCAGAAGCATTTGCAGGGAGAAGTATACCTTGATGATGCTTTTTTCATATAATAATTTGGAATTATGGAAAAAAGCATGGTTACACTCTATGTTTATGCTTATTTTTGTGTTTCCGGACAGAAAAGGAGTAAGACATGACAGTTGAGATGCTAAAAGGAAAGATTCATCGTGCTACGGTAGTACAGGCAGAATTAGATTACGTGGGAAGTATTACCGTTGATGAGGAACTGCTGGAGGCAGCAGGAATTATGGAATATGAGAAGGTTCAGATCGTGGACGTGAATAACGGAAGCCGATTTGAAACTTATACGATCTGTGGTAAGCGTGGAAGCGGAATGATCTGCTTAAATGGCGCTGCGGCAAGATGTGTAAGTACAGGTGATAAGGTTATTATCATGTGTTATGCAAATTATGATGCAGAAGAAGCCAGAGAACATAAACCAAAAGTTGTTTTCGTGGATGATGAAAATAAGATCAGCCGTGTGACAAATTATGAAAAACATGGGTTGTTGAAAGATATGGCATAATCAGGATTGTGGGAGCTCAAAGTGGGTAGCAATCCGTAGATTATGCAAAAAAAGAACATGAAATTAGTTGAATTCAGAACAAGAGGCTATCTCCGAATTTATTATAAAGAGGAGAATTATCATGCAGGTAACAACAACAGTCGAAGAGACAAGAAAATTAGTTAAGAACTGGAAAAAAGAAGGAAAAACCATAGGTCTTGTACCGACCATGGGATTCTTACATGAAGGGCATGCAAGCCTGATAAGGAGATGCCGTGAGGAAAACGATATCGTTGTGGTATCCGATTTTGTCAATCCGACACAGTTCGGACCGACAGAAGACCTGGAAGCATACCCGAGAGATTTTAAACGTGACAGTGAGCTTTGTGAGAGCCTTGGAACAGATCTGATCTTCCATCCGGAACCGAAGGATATGTATCATGATCCACATGCTTACGTAAGTATTGATACGTTATCTGATACCCTTTGCGGACAGACAAGACCGATCCATTTTAAAGGGGTATGTACGGTTGTTTCCAAATTATTCAATATTGTAGCACCGGACAGAGCTTATTTTGGACAGAAGGATGCACAGCAGCTTGCAATCATCCGCAAGATGGTGCAGGATTTGAATTTTGATATCCAGATCGTAGGCTGCCCGATCATCCGTGAGGAAGACGGACTTGCCAAATCATCCAGAAATACCTATTTAAGCGCAGAAGAGAGAAAGGCTGCACTGTGCCTTTCAAGAGCCGTTAAAACCGGTCAGGAGGCGATCTGCAAGGGAATTAAGGCAGAAGAAGTTCTGTCAAAGATGCGCGCAGTGATCGAAGCAGAGCCGCTTGCAAAGATCGACTATGTATCCATGGTAGATGCACTGGATATGCAGCCGGTCGAGAGTGTGGAAAAAGATGTTCTGGTTGCCATGGCAGTTTATATTGGAAAAACAAGGCTAATCGACAATTTCAGCTATGAGGTATAGCTTATGGAAAACAGAATGAAAAAAGTGGGAAAGGTCAGCTCTTTTCTTACAAAATATATCGGGGTCATCATTATCTGTTTTTCCGTCATTGCATTCTTCTGGCGTGACGGCTTTGCGTGGACAACGAGCTACACTTCTGTATTTCTCGGAGTTGCCATGTTCGGCATGGGGCTTACGATCAAGATGGACGATTTCAAAAGAGTCTTTTCCAGACCAAAAGAAATCCTGATCGGATTCGTCGCACAGTACACGATCATGCCGGTGATCGCGTGGATCCTGTGTCAGCTGATGCAGCTGCCGACAGATCTGGCACTTGGCGTGATCCTGGTTGGTTGCTGCCCGGGTGGAACGGCAAGCAATGTGATCACCTATATTGCCGGAGGTGATGTGGCGCTTTCTGTCGGAATGACGATCACATCAACTCTTGCGGCACCGATTGTAACACCACTTCTGGTGTATGTACTCGCCGGAACCTGGGTAGAGGTATCTTTCTGGGCAATGGTAATTTCTGTAGTAAAGGTTGTTCTGGTTCCGGTACTTCTGGGAATTCTGATCAACTGGGTCTGGGGGAAGCAGATCCAGAAAATATCAGAGATTCTGCCACTGATCTCAGTTGTATCGATCGTAATGATCATCAGCGGAATTGTAGCTGTCAATGCAGAAAAAATCTTAAGCTGCGGACTTCTGGTTCTCGGAGTTGTGATGCTTCACAATCTCTGCGGAATGGGAATCGGACTTGGCGCAGCGAAAATTTTACATATTGAGTACGATAAGGCAACTGCCATTGCCATCGAAGTCGGAATGCAGAACAGTGGACTTGCAATCTCCCTTGCAACTGCCAATTTCGTGGCAAATCCACTGGCAACCCTTCCGGGGGCGATCTTCAGTGTATGGCATAATATATCCGGATCTTTGTTTGCAGGGATCCGCCGGAGCGGAGAACAGACGAAAGAGGCATATCAGGAAGTTACAGAATAAGAAAAATCCTGCGATTTTGAATTGGCAAAACCGCAGGATTTTTTGTACTCAGAACAGAAAATACAGAGACTAAAGCACGTCATTTTTGTACCGATTTGAATGGCAGATGAATGGGAAAGAAGAGAACAGGAACTCTTCTTTTCCATTCATTTGCCCCTCGCGTCAAACAAAAAAATTTCCCTCTTGTCAAATTATTCCAATTATGTTATATTATCAAATAGTTTGAATATAAAAATATTTTAAACGAAAAAGATTTTAAAACAAAAATAAATGGAGAGAACAACCATGAGAGGAAGGATATGCGGTACCGGTTCTTATATACCGGAGCATTATTACGACAACAATGATCTCGCGAAGTTTGTGGAGACGAATGATGAATGGATCCGTGAACGGACCGGAATTGTGCGCAGACATATTGCAGAAGAAGATACAACAGTCAGCATGGCGATAAAAGCGGCAAAAAATGCACTTACAGATGCAAAATTAAATGCAGACGATCTGGATCTGATCCTGGTATCTACAATCACGCCAAACACCGTGATCCCAAGCACTGCCTGCGAAGTCCAGAAAGAGCTGGGAGCAGTAAATGCAACCTGTTTCGACATCAGTGCCGCATGCAGCGGTTTTGTGTATGCCTACAATACTGCGCAGGCTTACATAGCAGCCGGAATGTATCAGAACATTCTGGTGATCGGAAGTGAAACCCTATCCGGAATTGTCAACTGGAAAGACAGAGGAAGCTGCATTCTTTTTGGTGACGGGGCAGGAGCAGCCGTGATCTGTGCAGAAGAAGGTGAAATCTTTCCGGCAGTTACCCATTCTGACGGAGCAAAAGGACAGGTACTTGCCTGCGAAAGCCGTCAGCAGAAAAACTGGCAGGACAAAGAAAATGAAAAACAGACTTATGTATCCATGGATGGACAGGCAGTTTTCAAATTTGCCGTAAAAAAAGTGCCGGAAGTCATCGGAGAACTTCTGCAAAAAGCAGATCTGACCGAGAAAGATATTGATCTTTTCGTTCTGCATCAGGCAAACTTACGGATCATCGAATCTGTGGCAAAACGGATGAAAACAGACCTTGCAAAATTCTCGGTCAACATTGAAGAATACGGTAATACATCATCCGCCAGCATCCCAATCCTCCTGGATGAACTGAACAAAACCGGTCGCTTCCACAAAGGACAGAAGATTGTTCTCTGCGGCTTCGGTGCCGGACTCACCTGGGGAGCCACACTCATAGAGTGGTAAATATAAAAATAATCAAACAATAAGGAGACTAAGAACATGTTAGAAAAAGTAAAAGAAATCGTAGCAGAAGGACTTGACGTAAACGCAGCAGACCTCACAGAGGAGACAACTTTTGAATCTCTTGGAGCAGATTCCCTTGATCTGATGGATATGGTTATGACATTTGAAGATGAATTTGGTGTGGAAATCGATACGGAAGCAATCGGTGATCTCAAGACAATCGGAAGTGTTGTAACATACATCGAAGGACTGAAAAAATAAGAATCGCGAAAACACAGACAGAAAGAGGTTGTAATATGAAAACAGAAGTAACCGAATTACTTGGAATCGAGTATCCGATCATCCAGGGCGGAATGGCCTGGGTTGCTGAGTATCATCTTGCGGCCGGCGTATCAAATGCCGGCGGGCTTGGGCTCATCGGGGCTGCAAGCGCCCCGGCTGAGTGGGTACGTGAACAGATCAGAGAAGCAAAAAAGCTGACTGATAAACCATTTGGAGTAAATATCATGCTGATGAGTCCTTATGCAGAGGACGTGGCAAAAGTAGTAGCGGAAGAAGGCGTAAAGGTTGTAACGACAGGCGCCGGAAGCCCGGAAAAATATATGAAAATGTGGAAAGAAGCAGGAATTAAAGTCATTCCGGTGGTTGCATCCGTTGCACTTGCAAGAAGAATGGAACGGTGCGGGGCAGATGCAGTTGTTGCGGAAGGATGTGAATCCGGAGGACACATCGGAGAAAATACGACTATGGTACTGGTTCCACAGATTGTAGACGCAGTGAAGATTCCGGTAATCGCAGCCGGAGGAATCGCAGATGGAAGAGGAATTGCGGCAGCATTTATGCTGGGAGCAAAAGCCGTACAGATGGGAACCCATTTTGTTGCGACCGAAGAATCTATCGTACATGAAAATTATAAAAATGCGATCATCAAAGCGAAGGACATTGATTCCAGAGTAACCGGAAGAAGCACAGGACATCCGGTAAGAGCACTTCGCAACCAAATGACGAAAAAATATCTGGACCTTGAAAAAAACGGTGCATCCTTTGAAGAACTTGAGCACCTTACACTTGGAGGCTTAAGAAAGGCCGTTGTAGACGGAGATGTGACAAACGGAAGCGTAATGGCGGGACAGAGTGCAGCCATGGTAAAAGAGATCATGAGCTGTAAAGACCTGATCCAAAAGCTGGTAAGTGAGACGGATGCACTGATCGGAGGCAAAGGATTTTATGAATAAAACAGCATTCATTTTCCCGGGACAGGGCGCGCAGAAGTGCGGTATGGGAAAAGATTTTTATGAAAACAGTGAACTTGCAAAAGAGATTTTTGATACAGCAACAGCAGAGCTGGGACTTGATATGACAAAGCTTTGCTTTGAAGAAAATGAGCAGCTGGATCAGACAGAATACACTCAGGCAGCCATGGTAACAGCCTGTCTTGCAATGACAGCCGAGATTGAAAAGAGAGGTCTTACACCGGATGTGACAGCCGGGCTCAGCCTTGGAGAGTACTGTGCGATCAGTGCAGCGGGAGGCATGCAGCCGAAAGACGCCATTTCTCTTGTGAGAAAAAGAGGGATTCTGATGCAGAATACCGTTCCGGCAGGTGAAGGAGCCATGGCGGCAATCCTGGGACTGGATGGAGAAACGGTTGAAAAAGTGACGGAAGAAATTCCGGGTGCGTCTGTGGCAAATTATAACTGTCCGGGACAGATTGTAATTACAGGAAAGACCGCAGCGGTAGAAAAGGCAGCAGAGTCTTTAAAAGCAGCCGGAGCAAAAAGGGCGGTTCTGTTAAATGTAAGTGGTCCGTTCCACTCAAAGATGCTGGAAAGTGCAGGCGAAGAGCTTGCGAAGGAAATGGAGAAGAGAAATTTTGAACCACTTGCCATTCCTTATGTGACGAATGTTACGGCAAAATATGTGACGGATATCAAAGAGACAAAGGCACTTCTTGCAAAACAGATTTCTTCACCGGTACGATGGGAAGAAAGTGTGAGAACTATGATTGAAGATGGTGTAGACACTTTTGTGGAAATCGGACCGGGAAAAACACTCGCCGGATTTATGCGGCGTATCGACAAAGGTGTCAAAGTATATAATATCGAAACCTGGGAAGATATGGAAAAAGTAATTGCTGAACTGGTGTAAAAAACAGGCAATGGAAAGGAAAAGCATATGACAGACAGAGCAAATTTGGAAGGACAGATCGCGGTGGTTACCGGCGCGTCCCGTGGAATTGGAAAGGCAATTGCGAAGGAACTGGCTGCACAGGGAGCAATAGTTGTGATCAATTACAATGGTTCTGAAGCAAAAGCAGATGAAGTAAAACATGAAATTGTAGAAAAGGGTGGATGTGCCCAGTGTATGCAGTGCAATGTGGCAGATTACGAGGGATGTGAAGCATTTATAAAAGCAGTGATCGAGCAGTTTGGAAGAATCGATATTCTGGTAAATAATGCAGGAATCACAAAGGATGGTCTGCTGATGCGTATGAGTGAAGAAGATTTCTCCGATGTCATTGATGTCAATCTGAAAGGAACTTTCCATTGCATCCGTTTTGCATCCAGACAGATGATGAAGCAGAGAAGCGGAAAGATCATCAATCTTGCATCTGTAGTTGGAATCAGCGGAAATGCCGGTCAGGTAAACTATGCTGCATCTAAAGCAGGAATTATTGGAATGACCAAATCTGCGGCAAAAGAACTGGCATCCCGCGGAATCACGGTTAATGCGGTTGCACCGGGCTTCATTGAAACGGAGATGACAGAAGTTCTTTCCGATAAGCTCAAAGAAGAAATGAGAGGTCAGATCCCTCTTGCCAGAATGGGACAGCCAGAAGATGTCGCGAAGGCAGTGGCGTTTCTGGCGTCTGAGCATGCGAGTTACATTACGGGGCAGGTTCTGCAGGTCGATGGGGGGATGGTGATGTAAAAATGATTGCAGAGAAGGTTGAGGGACAAATTGTACAAAAGATGTCCTTCAAATTCAGACTCGCAAACCATTCCGATGAGCCTCCTAAAACAAGGATTGTGTCAGCAAAGGCTTCCACAATCCTTTGAGTCTCATCTCCATTGCTCGAAAAATGAATTTGAATGACATCTTTTGTACAGTTTGTCATTCAACTTAACCTAAAAATACTTATAAGATGATAAATTTTATCAAAAAGTGAAACAGTCAACAACACACCAAAGGAGGCAATATGAAGCGCAGAGTTGTTATTACGGGGCTTGGAGCGATTACCCCGATTGGTAATACAGTAGAAGAATTCTGGAACGGTATCAAAAATGGAACCGTAGGAATCGGTCCGATCACAAAATTTGATACAACCGAATATAAAGTGAAGATCGCAGCGGAAGTCAAGGACTTTGTTGCAAAGGAACGGATGGATTTCAAGGCATCGAAGAGAATGGAAACATTTTCCCAGTATGCGGTTGCAGCGGCGAAGGAAGCGTGTGCGGATGCGGGATTTGAAATTGAAAAAGAGGATCCGTACCGTTGTGGCGTGATCATCGGTTCAGGAATTGGAAGCCTGCAGCAGATCGAGAAACAGTACACGACAATCCTGGAAAAGGGACCGGGAAGGGTAGCACCACTGATGGTTCCGATGATGATTTCCAATATGGCAGCCGGAAATGTATCGATCCAGCTTGGACTTAAAGGAAAGTGCACAAATGTCGTTACAGCATGTGCAACGGGAACCAATTGTATCGGGGATGCGCTTCGTGCAATTCAGTACGGAGATGCGGACGTAATGTTTGCAGGTGGTACGGAAAGCTGTATCTGTCCGACGGGGATTGCCGGATTTACCGCACTTACCGCACTTACTACCAGAGAAGATCCACTGCGTGCATCAATTCCATTTGATAAAGACAGAAGTGGGTTTGTTCTTGGAGAAGGAGCCGGTGTGGTGGTTCTGGAAGAGCTGGAGCATGCGAGAGCAAGAGGCGCAAAGATTTACGCAGAGCTTGCAGGTTACGGGGCAACCGGAGATGCTTACCATATCACTTCCCCGGCAGAAGACGGAAGCGGTGCGGCAAAGGCGATGGAGCTTGCGATGGAAGAGGGCAGCGTGACACCGGAAGAAGTACAGTACATTAATGCACACGGAACCAGCACGCACCATAATGATCTGTTTGAAACCTATGCGATCAAGAAAGCATTCGGCGATGCGGCAAAGGATGTGGTTGTGAATTCAACGAAATCCATGATCGGTCATCTTCTTGGTGCGGCAGGTGCGGTAGAGTGTATCGTTACTGTAAAATCTATTCAGGATGGATTTATCCATCAGACCGTTGGAACCAGGGAATGTGGTGAAGAATGTGATCTGAACTATGCAGTTGGCGCACCGGTCGAAAAAGAGATCAAATGTGCGCTCACCAATTCCCTTGGATTTGGCGGGCACAATGCAACCCTTCTTTTGAAGAAGTATGAAGGATAGAGGTAGAAGGATGGAATTAGAAAATCTGGTAAAACTGATTCAGACCGTTTCAGATTCGGACCTGACAGGATTTCAGTATGAAGAAAACGGTGTGAAATTGAAAATACAGAAAGAAAAAGAACAGATGGTTGTCAGTACAGGGACAGCACAGCTGACGACAGTACAAAACGTGCCAGGAGCGCAGAGTAATGCGGTATCGGCACTGAAGTCGGAGGATGGACCGGAAAAAGGAAAAGAAGCAGAAGGGCAGCTGATCAAATCCCCTCTGGTTGGAACCTTTTATGCAGCACCGTCGGAAGAGGCAGCACCATTTGTGGCAGTTGGCGATCATGTGTCAAAAGGACAGACGGTTGCCATCGTAGAGGCGATGAAGCTGATGAATGATATTGAGTGTGATTTTGACGGTGTGGTATCGGAAGTACTCGTGAAAAATGGAGAAACTGTGGAATACGGACAGCCATTATTCCGAATCGCATAGCTGGATGGAGGGCGAAAAGCATGAAACATTTGGGAATCAAGGAAATTCAGAAAATCATTCCGCACAGACATCCGTTTTTGCTGGTAGATTATATCGAAGATTACGAGCCGGGGGAATATGCAGTTGGCTATAAATGTGTGACTTACAGAGAGGACTTTTTTGCCGGACATTTTCCACAGGAGCCGGTGATGCCGGGAGTGCTGATCGTAGAAGCACTGGCGCAGGTCGGTGCAGTGGCGGTTCTGATGCAGGAAGAAAATAAAGGAAAGCTCGGTTATTTTGGTGGGATTAAGAACTGCAAGTTCCGCAGAAAAGTTGTTCCGGGTGACAAGTTAAAACTGGAAGCAAGAATTATTCGTCAGAAGGGACCACTGGTAATCGGAGAAGCTGTTGCATCAGTGGATGGAGAAGTTGCAGTAAAAGCAGAGTTGTCTCTGATGATCGGGAAGGCGGAAACAGATGATTAAGAAAGTATTGATCGCAAACCGTGGAGAGATCGCAGTTCGGATCATCCGTGCCTGCCGGGAAATGGGGATCGAGACGGTTGCAGTTTATTCAGAAGCAGATAAAGAAGCATTGCATACACAGCTTGCAGATGAAGCGATCTGTATCGGACCTGCACCATCTTCGGAAAGCTATTTGAATATGGAGCAGATCATCAGCGCGACCATCGTGTCGGGAGCAGATGCGATCCATCCGGGATTTGGTTTTCTTTCTGAAAATACGAAATTTGCAGAGCTTTGTGAGAAGTGCAACATCATTTTTATTGGACCGGATTCGAAAGTGATCAGCAGGCTTGGAAATAAATCCGAGGCGAGAAATACCATGGCAAATGCCGGGGTTCCGATCATTCCGGGAAGCCGGGAAGCGATTTATGATGCAGCAAAAGGAAAAGAAGTTGCAAGAGAGATCGGCTATCCGGTGATCGTAAAGGCGGCTCTCGGCGGAGGCGGAAAAGGAATGCGTGTGGCGGAAAATGAAGCCGGATTTGACATGGCATTCCGTACTGCACAGAAAGAGACCAAGGCAGCTTTTGGAGATGACACTATGTACATCGAGCATTTTGTGCAGCATCCGAAGCACATTGAATTTCAGATCATGGCGGATAAGTATGGAAATGTGGTGCATTTAGGAGAACGGGACTGTTCGGTGCAGAGAAATCATCAGAAGATGATCGAAGAATCCCCATGTGCCGTGATTTCGGATGAGCTTCGCCGGAGAATGGGCGAAGCAGCGGTAAAAGCGGCAAAGGCAGCGCATTACGAAAATGCAGGAACCATTGAATTTCTGCTGGAAAAGAGTGGAAAATTTTATTTTATGGAAATGAATACCAGAATCCAGGTGGAGCATCCGGTCACAGAATGGGTGACAGGGATCGATCTGATCAAGGAACAGATCCGGATCGCAGACGGTCAACGGCTTTCCTTTACGCAGGAAGATGTAAAACTGACCGGTCATGCCATTGAGTGCAGGATCAATGCGGAAAATCCGGAAAAGAATTTCCGTCCGTGTCCGGGAACGATCACCGATATGTACCTTCCGGGAGGAAAGGGTGTGCGGATTGATTCAGCAATTTACAGTGGATACACTGTACCGCCATATTATGATAATATGCTGGCAAAGCTGATCGTATTTGCAAAGAACCGTACTGAAGCGATCCGGAAGATGCAGAGTGCACTTGGTGAAGTAATTATAGAAGGCATTGATACCAATGTGGATTATCAATATGATATTTTGCATGATCCAAAGTATCAGGCAGGAGATTTTGATATTGAATTTATTGCCGAAAAAGAAGCAAAGAATCGGCAAGGTTAGCTCTACAAAAGCGGAGGTAAAGCAATTTGAAACTGTCAAATATGTTTAAAAAAACAAGCAGAAGAGGGTATATATCTCTTGGCGAAGGAAAGCCTGCCCATATGGCACCGGAAGTTCCGGAGGGACTTCTGAAAAAATGTAACGTTTGCAAATCTGCCATTCTGACAGAAGATGTGAAGAATGGATATTATATTTGTCCAAAATGTCAGAATTATTTCCGTGTGCATGCGATGCACCGGATTGAAATGGTAGCAGATGCGGGCACCTTTGAAGAGTGGGACAAGGGACTGACTTCAGGAAATCCGCTGCATTATAAAGGCTATGAAGAAAAGGTAGAAGCACTGCAGGAAAAGACCGGGCTTGATGAGGCGGTTGTAACCGGAAAAGCAAGGATCGCGGGAAATGAAGTAGTTCTTGCAGTCTGTGACGGGCGGTTTATGATGGCGAGCATGGGAAAGGTGGTCGGCGAAAAGATTACCCGTGCAGTAGAAAAGGCAACCAGTGAGAGGATTCCGATTATTATATTTGCCTGTTCAGGAGGCGCCAGAATGCAGGAGGGGATCCACTCTCTGATGCAGATGGCAAAGACTTCAGCGGCACTGAAAAGACACCATGATGCAGGCTGTTTATATGTAAGTGTGCTGACCGATCCGACAACCGGCGGGGTAACGGCAAGTTTTGCCATGCTTGGAGATATCATTCTTGCCGAGCCGGGGGCGCTGATCGGTTTTGCGGGTCCGCGTGTGATTGAACAGACCATAGGGCAGAAGCTTCCGAAAGGATTCCAGAGGGCAGAATTTCTTCAGGAGCACGGATTTGTGGATCGGATTGTGGAGCGTCCGCGTCTTAGGGAGACATTGGCGGAAATTGTAGCAATGCATAAGCAGGGTACATACGATTTGCCAGAAGTAGAAGAAAAGGAAACACAGGCGGTACAGAGGAATCTGACACCATGGGAACGGGTGCAGTTATCCAGAGACAAGGCTCGTCCGGTCGGTGCGGAGTACATTGAAGAATTATTTACAGATTTTATGGAATTTCATGGAGACCGTTATTACCAGGATGATAAGGCGATCATTGGCGGGATTGCAAGATTTCACGGAATGCCGGTGACGGTGATCGCGCAGGCAAAGGGTCGCACGACAAAAGAAAATATCGAGCGTAACTTTGGAATGCCGTCACCGGACGGATACCGCAAAGCCCTTCGTCTGATGAAACAGGCAGAGAAATTTAACCGTCCGGTCATCTGTTTTGTAGATACGCCGGGAGCGTTCTGCGGGCTGGAAGCAGAAGAGAGAGGACAGGGTGAGGCAATCGCAAGAAATTTATTTGAGATGTCAAATCTTCAGGTTCCGATCCTGTCAGTTGTGATCGGAGAAGGTGGAAGCGGGGGAGCTCTTGCGATGGCAACTTCAGATGAAGTGTGGCTTCTTGAAAATTCGATTTACTCCATTCTTTCGCCGGAAGGATTTGCAAGTATCCTGTGGAAGGACAGCAGCCGCGCAAAAGAGGCGGCAGGTGTGATGAAGCTGACAGCAGATCGTCTCCTGAAAGCCGGTATCGTAGAACGGGTGATTCCGGAGCCGGAAAACTTCAATCTGGAAACATTTACAGAAGTGACAGATCCGATGGATGATTATATCAGTATTTTTTTGAAAAAATATGGTGCAATGACAAAGGAAGAACTTACCGAAAAGCGGTATGACAGATTCCGCAGGATGTAGTAGAAAGAGGAGAAGAAAAATGAAAGGATTACCGGAACTTGTGATTGGTGATTTGAAAGTAAAAAGACCGGTCATTCAAGGGGGAATGGGAGTCGGTGTGAGCCTTGGGCAGCTTGCCGGAGCGGTTGCAAAAGAAGGTGGAGTCGGGATCATCTCAACCGCACAGATCGGATTTCGTGAACCGGATTTTGAAACGAATACAAGGGCGGCAAATATCCGTGCAATTGGATCTGAATTTCAAAGAGCAAGAGAGACGGCTCCGGATGGCGTGATCGGATTTAATATCATGGTTGCACTGAAAGATTATGACGAGCATGTGAAAGCAGCAGTGGACGCCGGAGCAGATCTGATCGTATCCGGGGCAGGGCTTCCAATCGAGCTGCCGGGACTTGTGGAGGGCAGCAGTACCAAGATCGCTCCGATCGTATCGACTGAAAAATCGGCGAAAGTTATCTTAAAATACTGGGATAAAAAATTTTCCAGAACCGCAGACCTGGTTGTGATCGAGGGCCCAAAAGCCGGAGGACATCTGGGATTTGACCGGGAGCAGCTGGAAACTTACACACAGGAAAGCTATGATAATGAAATCGAGAGGATCATGGCAGTGGTCAGAAAGTACGCCAAAAAATATCAGGTGCATATCCCGGTGGCAGTAGCCGGAGGAATTTCGGATAAAGATGCGGCAGAGCATGCCTTTTCATTAGGAGCAGATGCAGTCCAGGTGGCAACAAGATTTGTCACGACATGGGAGTGCGATGCGGATCTCAGTTACAAGCAGAGTTATCTGAATGCGAAGAAAGAGGATGTCATTCTGGTGAAAAGTCCGGTTGGAATGCCGGGAAGGGCAATTAAGAATCCATTTATCAGTCATGTAATGGCAGGAGAGAGGGTGAAGCCTAAGAGATGTCTTGGGTGTCTGAAAAACTGTAACCCGGCGGAAGTGCCATACTGTATCACGGAAGCGCTGATCAAAGCGGCAAAAGGTGAGATTGGAGAGGCACTTCTGTTCTGCGGAGCGGATGTGTGGAAAGCAGAAAAAATAGAAACTGTGAAAGAAGTGATTGATTCTTTGTTAGGTGACTGTGTATAATTGAACTAGAAAAAGACACAGCAAGGAGAAGAAGGGGAATTGGACGCATACGAAAGCATCAATAAGATATTGGTACATCTTTTTAATGATATATGGGAATTAGAAGAAAAGGCAGTGATCACAGAAGAATTCAAGGATCTGACGAATAACGATATGCATATTATTGAAGCAATCGGACTTGGGACCGGGAATAATATGTCCACGATCGCGAAGAAGCTCGGAATCACGGTCGGATCACTGACAACTTCGATGAACAGTCTGGTCAATAAAAAGTATGCAGTCCGCCACCGGAGCGAAGAAGACCGGAGGATCGTCAATATCCAGCTGACGGAAAAAGGGGAGAAGGCATATCATCATCATGCGAATTTTCATAAGAAGATGGTAGAAGCTGTTGTTGAGACGCTGGATGAAGAAGAGATCCCGGTTCTGACAAAGGCACTGGACAATCTGTATCAGTTTTTTAAGACGTATAACGGTTAAAATGAAAAATCCTCTGTCACTCTTTCATTAGAAAGGGCAGGCAGAGGATTTTTGGATTCTCCGGCTATACATGGATCCGGTCTAATACTTCTCCGATCGGCTCATGGATCGTCAGAGTTGCGCCTACATCACGGGCAGTTGCATCCTTGTTGATGAGTACCAGATATTTGCCGTGGAAATAATCGATAAATCCAGCAGCAGGGTAGACTACAAGAGAAGTACCGCCGATGATCAGCATATCTGCTTCTGAGATGGCGCGGATACTTTTCTGGATAATCTGATTATCCAGTCCTTCTTCGTAGAGAACTACATCCGGGCGGATAGTTCCGCCGCAGTCGCAGGTTGGGATTCCTTTCGATTCTTTTACAAAACGTGCACTGTACTGCTTTTTGCAACGCATGCAGTAATTGCGGTGGATACTTCCATGAAGCTCCAGTACATTTTTGCTTCCGGCAGCCTGGTGGAGTCCGTCGATATTCTGTGTGATAACGGCGGTCAGCTTTCCGGCGGCTTCCAGTTCGGCAAGCTTCAGATGTGCTTTATTTGGCTTCGCATCAAGGAACATCATTTTCTCTTTATAAAAATCATAAAATTCTTCCGTATGCTGCATGAAAAAGCTGTGGCTTACAATCTGCTCCGGTGAGTAGCGGTACTTTTGTTTGTAGAGTCCGTCTGCACTCCTGAAGTCCGGAATATTACTCTCGGTAGAGACGCCGGCACCGCCGAAAAAGACGATTCGGTTGCTCTCGTTAATCATGTCCTGTAACTGTCTGATCTTGTCCATAATTTGATAACCTCTTTTCCTGGAAAATCAAAACCTGTCTTTTTAATCACAGTATACCAAATGAAACGAAAAAAGAGAATAAAATAAAAAAATTCCTTGTCCCAAAAACATGCACCGAGTATACTATAAAGTATTGGATTGTGGAAAATTGGGGAAATCTGCAGACAAAATACATATGTTAGGGAGAGCGTAATATGAAAATGTCAAATATGAGGAATCTGTGTCTGATTTTATTGGGGAATACAGTATATGCACTTGCAATTGTAATGTTTATCCTGCCGAATGATATCATTACCGGAGGGACCACGGGGCTTGGAATTGCCGTGAATCATTATTTTGGATTACAGATCCATACATTTGTACTGATCTTCAACACACTGATGTTTCTTCTGGGGGCCGCAGTGCTTGGTATGAAATTTGCACTTACTACACTGGTCAGTACGTTTTATTATCCGATCATTCTGGGAATACTGGAGAATGTTCCGGTATTACAGAACGTCACAGACGATAAGATGCTTTCAACGATCTGTGGAGGTCTGATGATCGGACTTGGAATCGGAGTTGTTATAAGATGCGGAGCATCAACAGGAGGTATGGATATCCCGCCGCTGGTACTGAATAAGAAATTCGGACTTCCGGTATCTGTTATGCTCTATGTATTTGATTTTGCGATTCTGATCTTCCAGATGGTATTTACCAATAAAGAAGAGATCATCTATGGTATCCTTCTGGTATTGATTTACACGGTGATGCTGGATAAAGTGCTTCTGATGGGATCGACCAGAACACAGGTCAAGATCATTTCCGGAGAGTATGAGAAGCTGAACCATCTGATCCAGGAGAAGCTTGACCGAGGAACTACACTGGTCTACACGCAGACCGGTTATTTGAGAAAGGATCAGCCGATGATCCTTACCGTTGTGTCTAACCGTGAACTGATGCGGCTGAACCAGATCGTGCAGGAGACAGATCCGCAGGCATTTATGATCATTGGCAATGTAAATGAGGTCAGAGGACGGGGATTTTCAACACAGAAAGTATATAAAAACGAAGTGGGCATGAATGAATAAACAAGAGCTTGAGAATGAGGAAGTAAGACAGGAAGAGAAAAAAACAAAGAAGAAAAAGGTCCGGAAAAAGAAGACCATGTTTGGACATATCCGCAGTATCATCAGTATTCTTCTGGTTGTGGGAATCATCGGAGGAAGCTACTGGTATTACGCATTCCAGTACAGAGCCGAGGTGGAGCCGGAGACAAACCGGAAGGTGACGAATACGGATTCCGTTTACACGATGGAGCAGTATCTGAAAACGCTGAAGCGCAACCAGACTGTTTATAAGTACGCGTGCGATGAAGCCGAAGTGGACAATGACTACGGGACTTATGTTGTGCCTGGACTGAAGTCAACAAGGACGCTGAAAGTAAAAGGGGACGGAGAAGCAGAAGTCTGCACATCCATGACACCACAGGGACTTGCATTTACAGAGGATTATATTCTGGTCAGTGCTTATTGTAAGACAAAGGCACATGATTCGGTGATCTATGTGATCGACAAAGAAAGCAGACGGTTTGTGAAAGAGATTGTGCTGAACACCAAAGCCCATGTGGGCGGAATGGCATACGATACGATGAACCAGATCCTGTGGGTGACAGGACAGGGTTCCACCTGGGCGCAGGCAAATGCGATCACACTGTCTCATCTGGAAAATTATTCCTTTGATGACGGATATCATCCGATTGAATTCGATATGTCTTACAACCTTTATAAGATCAAGCGGGCGTCATTTATGACGTATCATGACGGCGCATTGTTTGTCGGATTCTTTACACAGGATAATGCTAGTGTCATTGAAAAATATCTGATCAATGCAGACGGCACCTTGTATGAAAAAGAAGACATGAACCTGAAACGGACGGTCGGCGTGACGGAGCCGGTTGCCTATGCGGTCAGTATGCAGGTAATTTCCGGTAAGGTGCAGGGAATGGCATTTTACAACAATAAGATCCTGCTTACCAGATCCTGGGGGATCCTGCCATCGGAGGTACAGATCTTCAACTATTCCAGATATGGAATCTTGTCAACCTCCGAAGCTTATAAGACGATCAAGTTTCCGGAGAGGCTGGAACAGATCTATCAGGACGGTGGCAGCATTTATGCACTTTTCGAGTCGGGGGCTTATGCTTACCGGATGTCATCCATTAACCGAATTGACCGTGTTGTGAAGCTGAAAGGAAGCAAACTGGTAAAATAAAGACTGAAATCCATGAAATCTGCTTGAATCGGAAGTAGATTTATGGTAAAATACATGAGTGGTTTAACCATCAGGAGGTGTGATTAGTAATGGAAATTTTAAAAACAGTACTTTTAATTTTATTTGCAATAGATTGTATCGCATTGACAGTAATCGTATTGATGCAGGAAGGTAAGTCAGCAGGTCTTGGAACAATCGCAGGTATGGCAGATTCTTATTGGGGACAGAACAAAGGACGTTCTATGGAAGGCGCACTTGTTAAGTCTACCAAGTTTTTAGCAATTCTGTTTATTGTACTTGCAGCAGTCCTGAACCTGAAAGTTTTTGCATAACGAATGATTGAAAGAAGATGAGGAACACTCTATAGTATCTATAGGGTGTTCCTTTTTTGACAGGAGAAGAGATGGACGAATTATTTGAAAAAAGAAAGAAAATTATTTATGAATTTATCTGTGACGAATTTTATGTGCCGATGAAGCTGAAAGAGTTGTCGATGCTGCTTCAGGTCCCGAAAGATCAGAAAGGGGAACTCAAAGCTGTCATGGACAGCCTGGAAAAAGAAGGCAAGGTACATGTCACACAGAAAGGAAAATACATCAAAGGTGAGGCAAAGCAGCTGCGTGGAATGTTCCAGGCAAACGCGAGAGGCTTCGGCTTTGTCACTGTGGAAGGTGAGAGCGAAGATATCTTTATCTCAGAAGATGATATGAACGGTGCCATGCAGGGAGATGAGGTAGAGGTTGTCATCACCGAAGCACCGGAAGGAAAGCGAAGAGAAGGAAAGATCACGAAAATCGTACAGAGGGGAACCCAGCGGATCGTCGGCTATTATCAGAGCCGGAAGAATTTCGGATTCGTTGTGCCGGATAATGAGCGTTTCCTGCAGGATATCTTCGTACCGGCAGAGCGCTCTAAAGGAGCTGTGACCGGGCATAAGGTTGTGGTAGAGCTGACCTCTTATGGGGAGAATGGAAAGAAGCCGGAAGGAAAGATCGTAGAGATCCTGGGGCATGTGACCGATCCGGGAGTTGATATTTTGTCGATAGTCAAAGGATATGATCTGCCAACCGAATTTCCGGAGAAGGTACTGAATCAGGCAGAGCGTGTGGCAAAGGCAGTGACGACCGCTGATATGGCAGGACGTAAGGACGTGCGGAGCTGGCAGACCGTGACGATCGACGGCGAGGATGCGAAGGATCTGGATGATGCGATCACTCTGACAAAAGAGGGAGACTGTTATATTCTGGGCGTGCATATCGCTGATGTGACCAATTATGTGCAGGAGAACAGCGCTCTTGACCGGGAAGCACTGAAAAGAGGTACCAGTGTCTATCTGGCAGACCGTGTGATCCCGATGCTGCCAAGAGTTTTGTCTAATGGAATGTGTTCATTAAACGCAGGCGAGGACCGGCTGGCACTGAGCTGTATCATGACCATTGATGTGAAGGGAAATGTAGTCGATCACCAGATTGCAGAAACTGTGGTAAATGTGGATGAACGCATGAGCTATACCAGTGTGAAAAAGATTCTTGAGGATCGGGATGAGGAAGAATGCGAACGATATCATGATCTGATCCCGATGTTTGAACTGATGAAAGAACTGTCACACATTTTGAGAGAAAGACGCCACAGAAGAGGGGCAATCGACTTTGATTTTCCGGAGGCAAAGATTATTTTAAATGAAAGCGGTGAGCCGGTGGATATTAAGGCTTACGACCGCAACGTGGCAACGAAGATCATCGAGGATTTTATGCTTGTTGCAAATGAGACGGTTGCAGAGGATTATTTCTGGCAGGAGATTCCATTCTTATACCGTGTGCATGAAACACCGGATGAGGATAAGATGAAGAAACTTGTGACATTTTTGCAGAATTTCGGATATACCATGCATATGCAGGGAGGACAGGAGATCCGTCCAAAGGAAGTCCAGAAGCTTCTGGATAAGATCGAGGGGACTCCGGAAGAAGCCATGATCTCAAGGCTTGCACTCCGTTCGATGAAGCAGGCGAGATATTCGCCGGATAATGACGGACATTTCGGACTTGCGACCCAGTATTATACGCATTTTACTTCACCGATCCGGCGCTATCCGGATCTGCAGATCCACCGGATCATCAAAGATAATCTTCGAGGCAGGATGAACGATGCAAAGAGGCATCATTATGAAAAAATCCTGCCGGAGGTGGCGATGGAGACAAGCTCCTTAGAGCGCCGTGCGGATGAGGCAGAGAGAGAGACGCTGAAGCTGAAGAAAGTACAGTATATGCGGAATTTCTTCGGACAGGAATTTGAAGGAGTTATTTCGGGTATCACGAAGTGGGGAATCTATGTAGAGCTTCCGAATACCGTAGAAGGTCTGGTACATGTTACCAATATGACGGACGATCATTATGATTACGACGAAGAACATTATCAGATGATCGGTTCCCATCACAGAAAGACCTACAAGCTGGGGCAGAAGGTGCGTGTGAAGATGATCGATTGTAATGAGATATCAAGAACCATTGATTTTAGACTTGTAAAGGAAAGAAAAGAGGAGAGAGAAGATGGCTAAGGCAAAAGCGCAGGGCAAGATGATTGCGAACAATAAAAAGGCGTATCATGACTATTTTATCCTGGATACTTATGAGGCGGGAATTGCACTTGCAGGTACGGAAGTAAAATCCCTCCGCATGGGAAAATGCAGCATCAAAGAATCCTTTATCCGTATTGAGGATGGGGAAGTGTTCATCTATGGAATGCATATCAGCCCATACGAAAAGGGAAATATTTTCAATAAAGATCCTCTGCGTGTGAGAAAGCTCCTTCTTCACAAATCGGAGATCAACAAACTGATCGGCAAGACCAAGGAAAAAGGAATGGCGATTGTGCCACTGAAGGTGTATTTCAGCAAGAGTCTTGTCAAAGTAGAGATCGGACTGGCAAAAGGTAAAAAACTATACGATAAGCGTGATGATATCGCGAAAAAAGACCAGAAGCGTGAGGCAGAAAGAGAATTCAAGATCCGTAATTTTGGATAAAACAAAACTGTCCCCTTGAAAAAAGTGAAAATTGTATATTTTTACAGAGACAGTGACGCGGTACAATGTTCAATAACCTGATGAATCAATGTACTATAGTGTTTCACAAGGAATAAGAAAGGATGGGACAGACTATGAAAACAAATTCAACCGTTATGAAAATTGCACAGACAGCGCTGTTTGCTGCACTTTGCTACGTAATCTTTACGTATCTGCAGATTAAAATACCGATGCCGGGAGGAGATGCAACATCAATCCACCTTGGAAATGCGTTCTGTGTGCTTGCCGCACTTCTTTTGGGCGGCTGGTACGGCGGACTTGCAGGAGCGATTGGAATGGGAATCGCGGATGTGATGGATCCGATCTATATTACCGGAGCACCGAAGACATTTATCCTGAAGCTCTGCATCGGACTGATCACAGGACTTGTAGCGCATAAGATCGCAAAGATCAATGAAAGTACCGATAAGAAATACATTTTCAAATGGAGCCTGCTGGCATCTGTAGCCGGACTTGCATTTAATGTCATTGCAGATCCGATCGTCGGATACTTTTACAAACAGTACATTCTGGGACAGCCGCAGCAGATGGCAGAGGTTCTTGCAAAATGGAGCGCAGCTGCTACCTTTGTAAATGCAGTCCTTTCTACAATCGTTGTAGTGATCATCTACAATGCACTGCGACCGGCACTTGCAAAGAGCGGAATGCTGGAAGTGGGGAAGACAAAAGAAGCGTAAAATGACAGATTGAGTAAATTATATGCGGAGATGCCTTGACATGAGCCTGGATGTCCGCATATAATATATAGAGCAAATGGGAGGGCAGAAGGTTGACTTCTGAACGGATCTTGTTTGCAGAAGCGTATTTTTGATGATACGGCTTTCAAGAACCAGGGCTTGTACTGGTTTCGACGGGGGCACGGAAGTCAAGGAAGCCATCCGTAGCGGGACACTACGTTAAAAGTTCCAACTAAATATAAACGCAGACGAAAATTTAGCGTACGCTGCCTAGTTGCAGCAGTCGGCCTTGAGTCTCTCATCGCTTAAGTAACCGGCTTCGACCAGATGAGGCACTTCGTTTCCAAAGCTTTGAGGGAATGGAAGAATTTATGAAGCTACTAAAGTAAGCAGCCTGTTGTTCGGCGGCTTATGGAGGGAATGTCAAAAGAATGACTGTGATGGGAGATGCCTTTATGGAAGAGCTTTCGGACAGGGGTTCGATTCCCCTCAGGTCCATACCTGTTTAACTGTGGGAAACCTTGAATTTACTGAGGTTTTCCACTTTTTTTCTGCTTTGAAACATCACAATTTTGTTGTCCCCGTTTGTCACCGTCTTTTTACAAGATGTTGTATTATTGGAATTATCTGTACTAGATAGTGCATTTAATACTATTACATCTGTTTCTTGTGCGTCATAAACATCAAATATGTAATACTTCATTGTAGTAGCTTCATCTGCATGACCGAGTAATTTTGTGATAATAGGTATCTGTACCCCCTTTTGATATAAGGATGAAGCATATGTCTTTCTTATTTTGTGCATACTTCTTCGTAAGATATTTACTTTATCACAAGCGTTTCTTAGCTGACTATCAACAGCACTTTCTGTTATTAGAGTATCTTCTTTTGTAAGAAATAGGTAATCGTCATTGTATACCTTGTTTTGTTTGTTGATATCAATAATGCGCTTTATATATTCCAGTGCTTTAGGTGTAAGTGGAACATATCTATCACCGCAATCACTTTTAGTATAATCAGCTACAGTCCAGATATTTCCCTTTATATTGTTTATATCACTCATATCGTGCTTTTTTACTACCTGTCTGCAAATATGAATTTTATACACATTATTTTTGTCCTTTAAGATATCTGTCTCTTTTAATGCTAATAACTCACCAATGCGAAGTCCTGTTTCAAAATCAAGCATTATTGCAAGTGGTATACTGTTTGATGGCATTTTAGACAATCTACGTTCCATATCTGTAAGAAGTAGTTTGTGTTCTTGTTCTGTAAATACTTCCTTTTTACTGTCTTTTTTTCTGGTAGGAGTTATCTTTTTCTTATTAACTCTGTCCCTGTATGGACTTTTGTCTATGTAATCAGCGTCTAAAGCATATTGAAAAGTCTGTTTTAAAATACCTTTCATATTGCAATAGGCTTTGTTTTGTATGCTTTCTGATTGGTTTACGACATCATCAAGAAAGTTATCAACGTCAATCTTTGTTATCTGCTTAAATGGCTTGTGAATAAATTCTTTCTGTGGTACATAGAATTTTTTCCAATCTGACATCATGCGCCTAACTGTATCATGCGCAACCTTTGTTTTTTTGTATTCCATATATTCAAAGAAAAGCTGTTCAAATGATTCATTTTCCTTTGTTTCAAGTTCTTGTTCTCTTTTCTCTTTGCTCTTGCAATACTGGACAAGTAAATCTTCAAGGACGTGTTTATCTTTACTTCTACGCCTGTATTCACCGTTTTCTAATGTTTTGTCCTGTATACGGAAATAGTACCCTCCTTTTGTTTTGCGAATCTTGTCACCGTGTTCTTTTAAAATTTGTTCTCTCTTCATGTTCTCTATTTGATTCAGAACATCTGCTGTATCTATAATACCATTATCTATTACATAATTTAAATCCCTTTCGGTAAGTTTTTTCATTTATAATCACCAATTTCATTTCTCGAATCCAATATTTCATATAGTTACCTCCTAACTTTTTGTATCAACAATTTTTTTGCTTTTAACTAAAAACAGAGAACAAAAACGCATAAGTTTTATTATTTCTCATACCTTTTGTTCCCTGTACTTTTGCTTTAAATCAATATTATTTTTGTTTTGTGTTCTCTTCCTCAGAGATAATAGCTATTACTTTTATCTATACGACAAATAACTATTTGTTTTATATATCATACACATTTCACACACAATTCTATGTTACTATGCGATATATTATGTTTGTACACCCTATATTTAAGAGTAAAATCATGCTGTGTTTTGTTATTGCTATGAATTGTTTACACAATTCCTATGTTCTTTTATTTCTTCCATTAGCATATATATAACTGCATCTTCTGGTAAGTGATTTAAGGCACTTTCCAAACCCTCATGTAATAATTCATAGCTTTTCTTATGAGATTCCTTATATGCATCGTATAGGAGCTTATAAGTGGCAAGGCTATCCTTTTCCTGTTCGGTCATTATTTCCACCTCCTATTTAATTTAACTTGTCCATATAGTTGAGAAAGTGTTGATAGTTGATATAATACTTAGCATTTATTTTTAAGTACGGGATTTTATTCTGTTCTATTATCAGATGCCTTAAAAACTTATATGGTAAACGTGTCTTGTTTGCTAGTTCATTCAGTGATAGAAGAGGGGGACAATTTGGAAGTCCCATAACAAAATCCTTTCTCTTTTGTAAACTCTGTTTTCTACGTGTGTTTGCAATGTCCTGTGCTGTTTTTTGTATTGCATTGGCTGTTGTCTTGTTCATCAGTTTTCACCATCCTTTTCTAACGCCGTTAATTTGTTTGACATCTGCGCTTGAATGTTACGCAATCCAAACCCGTTTAAATATGTTTTGGCAAGTTTTGAATTTTTTTCCTGTAATACTGGTTGCATAGCCTGTTCGTGAGCTACTTCCTCTGGATTTCTGCCGTTTGCAACAATCACTTCTTTCTGATGTGCTGTAAAAAGTTTCTGGTATTGTGGAAGGGCGTATAACTTCTGTAACGCAATTGACTCCTGTCTTGATGGATTCTTACACCAGTTTCCAACCCTACGTCTATCACTGTTTTCATTTATACCGTTATGTAATTTTGCCATCATTGAATATAAAATATTATTACTTTCAAGTTCCAACTTCTGTAATTTTTCTGTAGATTCTTCAACTCGAATTGATTTGATATCATCAATTTCCTTTTGTATTTTCTTCATGTTTTCGTCATTTTGTTGTAATAAAGAAGCTATCTTTTCAGATAACAGTTTATTCAATCTGTAAATATCCAATTGGCTATCCGTTTCATCTGCATAAGAATTGATAAGTTCCTGTGCTTTCTTATAATCTGTTCTATTTTTGATTTCACTAATAACACAAGAACAGTTATTATACATTCTGGATAACCTAAAGTTTTTATCTTCGAGACTTTCCCGTTCCTTTTTCGCTTTCGGATTCCTCCCGTAATACATTCGCTCGGCATTACTTGTATGCATAATTGTCATGTTAATTTTCCTCCTTTTTTATATACTCTTGTAAGCTCGTATTTGCCTGTTTAAAGGACTTTTTCTATGGGATATATAAATTATCGCCCCAACTTTCATCATCCTCTAAATTGGCTTCTATTTCTTTGATTTCTTTTTCAATCTGTTCTGTATTTATAGAATGTTTTTGTTCTACTATATTCAAATTTATAGACAGTTCCTTTTGTTCATTTTCTCTGTTTTGTTCTATTGATTTATACTCTTTACCGACTGTTTTATCCAATAAATAACAATTTGCTTTTAATTTTGTATTTACGTCATATGCTGACTCTGCAATATGAATAACATTTTCTAAAGCTTGTAGGCTGTACCCTTGTAGCCTATTATCAAATATTTTTTTTCTTTCTTTTGTTCCTCTACAGAGATTTGGTCTACCACGCTGTTTTTGTTTCATTGTTTTATCACCTACCTTATATGCATATGTCTTTTCTTTAGAGGGACTGAAAAATTGAAAAACATACGAATTTTCAACGTTTCTCGGTTGTTACCTATGTACCAAAACGGACACGACTATCCATTTTTACTCGTATATTATCTGTCTACTGATTGAAACAAACTCATCAATCACACCCATGTTTATTTGTATTTCACCAGATTTTTGAACCCTCGCCCATGCTTTCTGCGCACTATTTAGTTTTGGATAATACATTTTACACGCACGTTTAAAAAGCTCATAATCAATCTCTATCAAATTTTTATTGATAAGGGCAACAGATAGTGGTTGTCCCTCATGTGCGACTAAATCATTGTAAATGACTTCAATCATCTCTTTGTATATTGGTACACTGTACCCATCATTTAAACTGTAGCGATCGTTGTTGTTCCAATATCTTGCTATGAGTAAATCTTTATAGTCTTTTCTATACCATTCTAAAAGAGAATGTATTGAAGTTGGGGTTAAAAACTCTGCAAGCGTTTTGCCTGTCTTTGCAACTTTTAGACCTCTGGAAGAGTAGATAAATTCAGCTCTCAGTAACCCTCTATCTGTTATATTTTGTTCCTTACTTTTGTCATACAATTTAAGCTTCACTCTTGAATTTGAAAGCTGTGCTGTTTTTATGCTTTCTATCCTTTGTCCAGAACATAGACATTTCACAGCTTCGTAGCGTTTCCCTGTTTGCTCTCCTGTTGCACATATGAAAAGCTTCTCACCTTTTGTCAAAAGAATTGTTGCAAGTAATTTTAACATAGGAGCAACCTTTGTTACGTTAGACAGCTCTGCTGTTGCGTTCACTTCACATGTGCGTACAGTTGTATCATAAATCTCATTACCGAATATAGTTTTCAGTTGTTTCTGTATATATTTCAATACACTTTCCATATGTTTAAAATCTGTTGTGGTAAAAGGTGTTATATTATCGTTTCTTAATACTTTCGGCAAACATAAATGTAATAAATAGCCATCTTTTACCGCTTTAAGAGTTCCAATCTCTTCACCGTTTTTGTTTTTAAATGCATAGTAATTTTGTTCTAAAATTGTTGTTGTATTAACTTTTATATCAATACCGTCAATTCCTACATAGACTCTATTTTTCTTCTTTCTACCCATGTTTTTTTCTGTTCTGCCTCCTTTTATTTATTGCATTAAAAAAAAGCCAATACTTAAAGTACAGAGTTGGTAAATCCCTGTAGAAAGCATTAGCTCCTTTTTTAGAAAGATTTTTTTACGGAGAAACAATCTTCTTTTGGCGTTTTTCGAGTTGGACTTTTTTGTTTGCTCTCTTTGCAAACACCAAAAATACAGAACAGCACTACCATGGGATTCTGATTTTATTTATTCTGTTTTATACAACCTTTTGTTTGGAAATTGATACTGACTTAGTATCCAATGAATTTTGTTTACTTTACTATCTAAAGAAAGATAGTATATTTTTGAATATAAATATATTGTATCAGATAACAAAAAATCTGTCAATACCTTTTTTCCTTGTTCTTTTAAATATTTTATGTTATAATATAACATTTATATATTTTTATAAACTACGTTGCTTTATGATATACCTCTATAACCTCGTATATTGCGATTTAAGACATTTTTATAGTGTAAGCCTATATTTGTATTATTTAATCTATCAAGCCAATATAAAGGTAAATAAGAAGAAATAAAACTTTTTTTATATTTTTTTCAAATATGGCGTGAGTTTTTTTTCTGCTCGATTGTTAATATAGTGAACAGTGTATGAAAGAAGTTTTCGCCCCGTAAATTCTAGTTGGCTTTTTGCTGTAGATATACGTCATGCACTGTTTTTGGTATAAAAAGCAATCACATAAAAATACTATAATCATAATATTCTTATATCATTGTTTTTTGTAGCAGATGTACTGAATTTTCCTCCTTCTCAATATGTTGTATTTGTCCCCGTGTTGTCCCCGTTGCTATTGACACGTCTGAAAGCCTTGATTTTACAGGGGTTAAAAATGTGCCGAGTGGTTCGATTCCCCTCAGGTCCATACCTGTAAAACCGCTGAAAATGAGATGATTCAGCGGTTTTTGAATATGATGAGTCAAAATGAGGAGAGAGCTTTTTGCTCTCTCCTCATTTATCATATACTTTGCATTTAACAATATCGGTCTCTCTTTTTCTGCAACTGATTTTCCAATGGAACGATGTTTACATATTCGGCATGATTCTCTTCGATGCATGTCCTGACGGCATCAATGTCATCCGGATGGATCAGAAGCGCCATTCCGCAGGCAGCTTTGCCGTCAGTGTCACGCGGGGCAGGTGCAATACGGTTAGGAAGGCCTTGCTTATCCAGAAGCTCATGGAGCATCATGCCCTGTGTGTGATTGTCAAAGAGAATATAATAGCGGATATGTTTATTTTTTTCTTCCATTTTACTGATTCAGCATCTCCACAAATGCTCCGATTCTTGTACGAAGCTGTTCAGCATCTTTATCGGTGTAATCTGTTTCCAGAGAGAGTACCGGAATATTTTTCGCCTTCAGTGCTTCAGAAACTGCAAGCTTTTCTGTGTCATACAGGCAGCAGAACATCAGACTGCAGTCGATGACGCCGTCCACCTGATATTCGTCGACCATACGGAGAATATCGTCGATACGTCCCGTATTTGGTGTGAAGCATGCACAGTTTGTCTTCATGTAACGTTTGGACAGATTCATGAACTGTTCATCCAGTGTTTCACCGGATTCGTCTACAAGATTTTCAAAATATCTTGTTCCTGTACACATCTCTTCACAGACAACAGCAGCGCCGCTTGTCTCGATGATGTTATGTAATTTCCAGTTCGGAACTGCAAGAGGCGTTCCTGTGATCAGGATACGTTTTGTGCCTTCTGGTACAACAGATACACCATCCTTGATTCGTTGTTCCAGTTCGTCAGCCAGACGGTTACACATCTGGGCGCAGCGTACCGGATCATCGAAGAAGGAAATCTGGGTCATGAGCAGAGCATCTCGTCCGGAAATCGGCAGACATTTTGATTTTCTGCAGTCATAAACTCTCTGAAGAGCTTTACGTTTCTCATTGCAGATATTGATCGCTTCCGCAAGGTTTTCCGGTGTGATTTTGTTTCCGGTAAATTCTTCTACAATCTTTGCAAAATCTGTAATTTCTTCTTTCCATTTGATAATATCTTTTTCACGCTTCATCTGTGGAACGTCCATAATATGCATTGGAACGTCTTTTCCAAGGATTTCGTAAGCTTTCTTCTTGCCGTCGCAGGTAGTTTCCCCGATATACATATCTGCGATACGGAAGAATGGGCAGGTGCGTCCAAGTCTTGCTCCTACAGAAGCTTTTACAAGCGGACAGACATTTTTCGGAAGGACTTTTTCGCCGTCCGGAACCCAGAACTGGGAACCGCCGCAAAGTCCGGTTACGATACCATTTGCAGCGATGATTACTTCATCCGGTACATAAACGCAGAATGTTCCGAATACTTTACGTCCTTTTTTCTGCTCTTCAATTAATTCAGCCGGGCGGATACCGTGAACCTCAGCAATGACCATATCCCAGAAATCCATTGCTTTCGGACGGTTTTCCTGTGTCATAAATACATCCCCAACTGCTGTCGGGAGAACCTGACAGAGATTGTCATGATTTTTGACATCCATCCCAAGATCTTCCCACATTTTTTCATAATCAGCCATTTTCATTTCCTCCTTTTATATAATGACGATTTGTTAGTATTCATATATTTTGTCGATATCAATATAAAATATTGTACAAAATGACGAATGGGTTAGTCAATGCATATGGTGAAATGTGTAAAATAACTATAAATAGGACGATATATAGAAAAAATGAATTATTGAAATACATTTTACGTATAACCATGCAAATGTGGAATGTTGAAACTATAAAATCCTTATGATATACTGAGACAACAGATTAACGTATAGAATAGAAATTGAAGAAAACAAATTTATTAAAAATTTAAATATAAAGACTGAGGTGGAAGAGTATGCTGGAGACCGAAAGATTAATACTGAGAAAATGGACAGAGGAAGATGCGGAAAGTCTGTTTGAATATGCAAAAGATTCGGAGATCGGACCTGCTGCAGGATGGCCGCCGCATAAGAGTGTGGAGGAAAGCAGAGCTGTCATCAAAAATGTATTTGATGGAGCAGAGTGCTACGCAATCTGTGAAAAGGAAAAGAATATTGCGATAGGTGCTGTGGAACTGAAACTGAATGGATACACGAATAAAACAAAGCGTGACGATGAGTGCGAGCTTGGATATTGGCTTGGACAGCCATTCTGGGGAAGAGGCTATATGCCGGAAGCTTCCAGAGAGTTATTGAGACGTGGATTTGAAGATCTTGGCATGACAACAATCTGGTGCGCTTATTATGATGGCAATCTGAAATCAAAAAGAGTGCAGGAAAAGCTGGGATTTGTTTATCATCATTCCTGTAATGAAGTTCCTGTGCCGCTTTTACATGAGGTGCGGGTCGAGCATACGAATGTTATGACAAAAGAGCATTGGGAAGAAATCTACAGGTAATGGTCTGGAAAGCAGGAAGTAAGGGGGAGATATGCTGACGGAAAAAGAGAAAATCTGTAAAAAAACTAAAAAAAGTATTGACATTTGTAGAAAATAATAGTAGACTAAACAAGTCGCATAAATGTGATGAGGGATCATAGCTCAGCTGGGAGAGCATCTGCCTTACAAGCAGAGGGTCATAGGTTCGAGCCCTATTGGTCCCACTACAACATAAGTTGTAAATTTCATATGGCGGGATAGCTCAGTTGGCTAGAGCACGCGGTTCATACCCGCGGTGTCGCTGGTTCAAATCCAGTTCCCGCTACTTACGAAGGAGTCCTTGTGTGAGGGCTTCTTTTTTTGCATAGCAGAAAGTTTTACATTATCTAACGTCTTAAAGCTTCTACATATACAATAACGAACATCCCCACACATCGCCCCACAACCAATAACCTTGAACGTCACTTGCATGAAGACTGGTGTCACAGCCTTATTCATCAATAATTTGAAATGCATATGTGGAGAGAAATCGGTGAAAAGCCGGAACGAAAATAGAATTAAAACTTCTGGAAAACTGGAAAGTAAATAAGTAAGATCCGGAAGAGATTATTTTCGGGCAGGTGAAACAATATGCGAAAGATCAGTGAAGAAGAACTAAAAAAGATAGAGTACGTTTATAAGAAAGAAGATTCTTTAAGACGTATTCTATCTTTTTGCTTATGCCTTTAATAAAGTGTCAATCAGCCGAGATGCTTCACTGCGCGTGATCGTATCCGGATTCCATTCCGGTACTTTTTTCTTCTGGCTGCACAGTCTCTGCAAAAGTGCAACCTGTTTTGCTGTGGCAGGCTGCACTTTTTTTATTTTGTATGTAAGCTGCTGTGGCTTGAAAAGAGAAGGATCCTCATTTTCGAAATAGTGTGCCAGTGTCTGATACAGTTTTGCTGTGGCAAGCGCATCATAGTAGGCGCGGTGCGCAGCTTTATTTTCAATCTGGTAGTATTCACACAGACTGGAGAGACTTTTGGAGGGAAGTGATTTTAAGGTGCGCTGGGCGATCTTAAATGTGTCGATTCCAAATTTTTCAAAAGTAAGTCCTAAATTGGAAGCACCTGATTTCATGAAGCTGTAATCAAAGCCTACATTGTGGCCGATCAGGACATCATCTTCACAGAATTCAAGAAAATCACTGATCACAGCATCGGCAGGTCTGGCATTTGCAACCATTTCATTCGTAATGCCGGTGAGATTTGTGATCATCGGGGAAATCTCTTCCTGTGGATGAATGAATTCCATAAAACGTTCGGCAACCTTTCCGTCACGGACTTTCAATGCTCCGATTTCAATAATTTCATTATATAGTGGGTCAAGCCCGGTTGTTTCCAGGTCAAAACAGACATAGGATTTTAGCATTTCAAAACCTCCGTTTCTGAAATCCTATTTTAACAGATGCGAGGAGAAAGTGCCATAGTTTTCTTGATACAAATCTCTCCGGATGGTAAGATACAGGTATATTTGCCGGTGTAAAAGAATTTTGACAGGCAAAAATGCCATTTGTAAAAGATGTTTGATAGACTTTTGGTGTTCTATATGGAATGATGTCCGTGAAAGGAAGAAACAGGAATTATGGAAATAGGGAAGAAACTAAAAAATGCACGGATAGAAGCCGGGCTTACCCAGGAGAAGGCTGCAGAGAAAATCAATGTTTCCCGCCAGACTATTTCCAATTGGGAAAATGAAAAATCGTATCCAGATATTATCAGTGTCATTGCACTTAGTGATCTATATTCCGTAAGTCTTGATGAACTGTTGAAAGGAGATCAGAAGATGGCAGAACATCTGGAAGAGAGTACAAATGTTGTAAAAAGCAACAAAAAACTGACTGGAGCAATTCTTTTAAATATTATACTGATGATACTGTTGATTGCGCTGAACATGCTGTTGCCGGAAGGAACCTATTATCTGGTAATTGTATTTTGTGTGGTAATCATGAGTTCATCGGTATTGCTTTATCAGATTATAAAACGGATTTAGGAGGCAGATTATTATGGGATGGAATCAAATAGCAGCAGTAGCAAGCGGAGCAATTGCGTTGGTAGGAGCAATCTGCACCGCATGGCAGATTTATCAGATGACGGTATCAGATGCAAAAGCAAGAGGCTTAAAGCACCCGAAATTCTGGGGATTTTGGGCGATGAATGGAAATAATTCAAGTGGACTGATTCTTTATCTGATCGGTAGAAGAAAATATCCGGTCCAGAATATGAGCATCGAAGATCAGGAAAAGATTGAAACAAGAAAAAAGGCAGCAGGAGCTGCGCTTGTGTTTATGACACTTGGGGCGATTGGATTTGTGATCAATATCATGCGGATTTATATTTAATGAAGAATACGAATACGAAGAGCGGTATAGACGTTAAAAATCTATACCGCTTTTTCCAGTTCTTTTTGCATATCGATAACTTTTTCATAGATTGCATTAGCAAGTGCAGCGTGACCGGCTGCATCCAGATGCTCGCGGTCGGTTGTACTCGGAGATGCGAAAGCAGAGGCATCCAGAAATGCTGCATGATGCAGAAGCGCCACTTTGTGATATTCTTCAGCAAGCTTTTTTGAAACTTCTACGGATTTTTCATCAAATTCCGGATCAAAGCCAGGATCGCCAACACCTTCACCCAGATGGATCGGTGAAATGACGAGGAGATCAAAAGGCTGGGAAGCGTTTTTTCGGGCTTTTTGGATGACTTGAGCCAATCCTTTGGCAATGGTTCCTGCGGACGCATTGTATCTTGTTTTGCAGTCGTTGGTTCCGAGCATAACGATAAGGAGATCGATAGGAGTATGCATTTCCATCGTGACACCGATCAGATCGAGTCCACGGCGTCCCTCACGAAGATCATCCTGAAATACAGTGGTTCTTCCACAAAGACCTTCTTCGATCACACGGTGGTCAGCACCCAGCTTCTTCTGAAGCAGACTGGTCCATCGGGTGTCGGTGTCAAATCTGCCGGTTCCGTCCGGTTTGTAGCCATATGTGTTTGAATCGCCAAAGCATAAGATGTTCATTCTGTGTCACTCCTTTATAAACCTACTAAATTGATGTGTTATATATGATAAATGAGATTGTTGGAAAAGTCAAGAGGTAAAATTGTATTGGAAAGGTTTTGAAATTTACCTGGATTTTAATTTACATCTGTATAAAGCAAAGATATACTAATGGGTGGAGGATAAAAATTATGAAGAATAAAAGAGAAGTGTTGGTTAAACTTTTTCTATCTACATTATATCTAAGTGCATTTACATTTGGCGGCGGTTATGTGATCATCACACTGATGAAGAAAAAGTTTGTGGATGATTATCATTGGATTGAAGAAAATGAAATGCTGGATCTGGTGGCAATCGCGCAGTCAGCACCGGGACCGATTGCGGTAAATGGGGCAATCGTGGTTGGGTATAAGCTTGCCGGCCTTGCAGGAACACTGGTTGCAATTATTGGAACGATTATTCCACCGTTTGTGATCATTTCTTTGATCTCTGCTTTTTATCATGCATTTCGGGATAATTATCTGGTGAGTCAGATGCTGGAAGGGATGCAGGCCGGTGTCGGAGCTGTGATTGCCTCGGTCACTTATGAAATGGGATGTGGAATTATAAAAAAGAAAGATAATGTGGCAACGATTGTTATGATTGCAGCCTTTATAGCAGCCTGTGTATTGGGAATCAATGTGATTTATATTGTGATTGCAAGTGGAGTTTTTGGTGTAATCCGGACAATCTGGAACAGACGGAGGAAAAGAGTATGATGTATATACAATTATTTTTAAGCTTTTTTCAGATCAGCTTGTTCAGCTTTGGAGGTGGATATGCGGCACTTCCACTGATCCAGGGGCAGGTCGTAAATGTGCATCACTGGCTCAGCATGACGGAATTTACGGATCTGATTACCATTTCCCAGATGACTCCGGGACCGATTGCGATCAATGCAGCAACTTTTGTTGGGATGAAACTGACCGGAATGCCGGGAGCGGTTGTGGCTACACTTGGATATATCACACCATCTTGTATTATCGTGACGATCATTGCAAAATTGTACTTAAAATACCGGGAAATGGACATGCTGCAGGGAATACTTGGAGGAATCAGACCGGCGGTGGTTGCACTGATCGGATCGGCGGGAATTTCCATTTTGCAGACAGCATTCTGGGAAGCTTCCGGGAAAATGGTGATATCTGATACCAGTTGGCTAATGGTTGGAATATTTGTGGTATGTGTGATCTTGCTCAGGAAGGTGAAGATGAATCCAATCTGGGTGATGGTGCTTGCCGGGGTGATGAAAGTGCTTGTTGCGATGGCAGGAAAGATATAAATCTGGTATGATTGTAGTGAAAGGTTGGGTGAAGATTGATGGAGATTATTTGTTTTCATAATCCAGATGAAGAAAATGGATATTTAGGAAATTGGTATTTATCAGAGTTTGAAGTGAATGGGATTAAATTTTCATCAATGGAACAATTCATGATGTATCGGAAAGCACTTTGTTTTCAGGATGTTGAGACAGCATATAAAATATTGGGTACAGATGATGTAGCAAAAATTAAAAAATTAGGACGGGAAGTTTGTGGATACAATGAAAATGTTTGGAATGGAGTAAGACAGATTATTGTTTACGAAGGACTTAAGGCAAAATTTTCTCAAAATGAAGAATTGAAAGAGAGACTGAGTGCTACAGAAGATGCGGTACTTGCAGAATGCGCGGTAAAAGATCAGATATGGGGAATTGGGTTATCCATGAAAGACGAGAACAGATTTGATCTGAATAAGTGGAAAGGTCAGAACTTACTTGGATATGCTTTGATGATGGTGAGAGAACAATTTAGTTATGGAGGAAGATGAAAACGAAGAATGTTTTAACGGACTTTTCTCACCCAAATCATTGCGGGTTAGTCAAAGATATGGTATATTTAAAGTATATTTTTGTCAAAATGTACAAAAATAAGAACAAATTATAGTAGGGAGTGGTCAAGATGTATCAGGAAGAGTACAAACGTTGGCTGGAAGCAGATCTGGAAGATGCCGATCTGAGTCCGGAATTAGCGAGAATTGAAGGAAATGACGAAGAGATAAAAGATCGTTTCGCTGTAGCTCTGAAGTTTGGAACAGCAGGACTTCGTGGAGTTCTCGGAGCAGGAACGAATCGTATGAATATTTATGTAGTACGTCAGGCAACACAGGGACTGGCGAACTGGGTTAAGACACAGGGTGGCACACAGACTGTGGCAATCAGCTACGACAGCCGTCTGAAGAGTGATGTATTTGCAAAGACAGCAGCAGGTGTTCTGGCAGCAAACGGAATCAATGTCAGAATCTATGACGCGCTGATGCCGGTGCCGGCACTTTCATTTGCGACACGTTATTATAACTGCAATGCAGGTGTTATGGTAACTGCATCCCACAACCCGGCAAAATACAATGGTTATAAAGCATATGGACCGGACGGATGCCAGATGACAGATGATGCAGCAGCAATCGTATATGCTGAGATCCAGAAGACAGATGTCCTCACAGGTGCAAAATACATATCCTTCGCAGAAGGTGTAGAAAAAGGGCTGATTCGTTTTGTAGGAGATGACTGCAAGAAGGCGCTTTATGAAGCGATCGAATCACGTCAGGTAAGACCGGGGCTTTGCAAGACAGCAGGACTGAAGCTGGTATACAGCCCGCTCAATGGTTCAGGACTTGTTCCGGTAACACAGGTATTAAAAGACATCGGAATCACAGATATCACAATCGTTCCGGAACAGGAATATCCAAACGGATACTTCACGACCTGCAGTTATCCGAACCCGGAAATTTTTGCAGCTCTGGAGCTTGGACTTAACCTTGCAAAAGAGACAGATGCAGATCTGATGCTTGCAACAGACCCGGATGCAGACCGTGTAGGTATTGCAATGAAGTGCCCGGATGGTTCTTACGAACTGGTAAGTGGTAACGAAGTCGGTGTTCTGCTTCTCGATTACATCTGCGCAGGACGTATTGAAAAAGGAACCATGCCTGAGAAAGCAGTTGCTGTAAAATCAATCGTATCTACTCCGCTTGCAGATGCAGTTGCAGAGCATTACGGTGTAGAACTCAGAAGTGTACTTACCGGATTCAAGTGGATCGGTGACCAGATCGCACAGCTTGAAGAAGCCGGAGAAGTAGATCGTTTCATCTTTGGATTTGAAGAGAGCTACGGATACCTTGCAGGACCGTATGTACGTGATAAAGATGCTGTTATCGGATCTATGCTGATCTGCGAAATGGCAGCTTACTACAGAAGCATCGGAAGCTCACTGAAGCAGAGACTGGAAGAAATCTACGCGCAGTACGGACGTTATCTGAACAAAGTAGACAGCTTTGAATTCCCGGGACTTAGCGGAATGGACAAGATGGCAGGTATTATGGAAGGCCTTCGTAAGAATCCGCTCACAGAAGTAGCCGGAATCAAGGTTGCATCTGTTACAGATTACACCAAACCGGAAGAAACCGGACTTCCTTCTGCGAATGTACTGATCTACAAACTGGAAGATGGCGAGACTGTTATTGTTCGTCCTTCAGGAACAGAGCCGAAGATTAAGATCTATTACACAACACTTGGAAAAGATCTGGAAGAAGCACAGGCAAAGAAAGACAAATTCGCAGAAGCATTAAAGCCGATCATGGCGTAGCAGTCAAAAGCTGATTTTTGAGAATGAGTCTAATCTGAATTCACAGAGAATCAGGCTTGACAGAAAAGAACCTGCCCGATATAATAATTTTTATCGATAAGGGAGTAGTTGGCGCGATGACGTAGCTTTGTCAACATACTGACAGCAATGGCTGTCTGGCATAGCTTTAAATAATGAGACTTATTCGTAGTATTTTATGCTACGAATAAGTCTTTTTTTGTGTATACGATGAGCCAAGTGCAGGCAAAGCATTGCCGCAGACAATTATTTTCACATTGGATAAGATGATTAGCTTTAAAAAGGAGAAAAATTATGGGTTTAATTGAATTGTTTTTGATTGCAGTAGGGCTGTCCATGGATGCATTTGCAGTTTCTGTCTGTAAAGGACTTGCTATGCCGAAGTGCACTTTCAAAAAGGCGGCTATCGTTGGCTTATGGTTTGGCGGATTTCAGGCATTGATGCCGGCAATTGGTTATGTTTTAGGAGCGCAGTTCCAGGAAACCATTGCTTCTATAGATCACTGGATCGCATTTGTATTACTTGCGCTGATTGGTGGAAATATGATTCACGAAGCATTGGACAATGACGAAGAGGAAGCCGATGCAAGCCTGGATGTGAAGACCATGTTCCTTCTCGCAGTAGCAACCAGCATTGATGCACTCGCTATAGGAATTACCTTTGCATTTCTTAAGGTAAATATTATTCCGGCGGTCTGTTTTATCGGAATCGTGACCTTCATCATTTCCTTTGCCGGAGTAAAGATTGGTAACGTCTTTGGAGCCCGCTATAAGAACAAAGCCGAAATTGTCGGTGGGGTCATCCTTATTCTGCTTGGTCTGAAGATTTTGTTAGAGCATCTTGGCTTTTTGGGATAAAAATAAATACGAAACTACGATCCTGTTGTTCGTCTTTCACATAAAGAACACAATTATCTGCTATTCTGGTGTATAATTAGAAATAAAGTGATAAAAAGGAGCCCGTGAGAGTTATGGATAAACTGAAAATTCTTGTAGTAGATGATGAAAGCCGTATGCGCAAATTGGTGCGCGATTTCCTGGAAAGAGAAGGATATGCTGTACTCGAAGCCGGAGACGGTATGGAAGCAATGGACATTTTTTATGAGGAAAAAGATATTGCACTGATCATCCTGGATGTCATGATGCCGCATATGGATGGCTGGCAGACCTGCCGTGAGATCCGTAAAGAATCAAAGGTTCCGATCATTATGCTGACCGCAAGAAGTGAAGAGAGGGACGAGCTTCAGGGGTTTGAACTCGGTGTGGATGAGTACATTTCCAAACCGTTCAGCCCGAAGATCCTGGTTGCAAGAGTTACTGCGATTCTGCGCAGAACCAATGCGCTTGCTTCGGATGATCTGCTTCATGCGGACGGGATCGAGATTGATAAAGCAGCACATATGGTGAAGATCGATGGAAAACCGATCGAACTCAGTTACAAAGAGTTTGAACTTCTGACTTATTTTGTGGAGAATCAGGGGATCGCTTTATCGAGAGAGAAGATTCTTAACAATGTATGGAATTACGATTATTTCGGGGATGCCAGAACCATTGATACCCATGTAAAGAAGCTGAGAAGTAAACTTGGTGATAAAGGAGATTATATTAAGACTATCTGGGGTATGGGGTATAAATTCGAGGTACAGTCATGAAATATTCAATAAAAAGACAGATGATGACTGTTTTTGTAGGTCTGATTCTGTTTATGATCGTTGTATTTATGATCGTCAACGGAAGCTTTCTGGAGAAGTATTATATTTCCAATAAAAAATCAGAATTTATAAAGGCCTATACAATGGTGCAGGAAGGTGTGGAGAACGGGACAATCAATTCTGAGACACCGGAAAAAGACCTGGGAAGATTTACAGAGAAAAATAATATTTCCATTGCAGTCATCGATTCAGAATACAATGTGGTTTATACTAATGTAAGAGAAAAACAGATGATGGTCGTACAGCTTTTCGGATATCTGTACGATAAGAGTCATCAGGAGGTTCTGGAAAAAACGGACAGTTATGATATCTGCAAGTCGGTTGATCCGCAAAATAATACAGAGTACCTGACCATGTGGGGAAACTTTGACAATGGTGATATCTTTATCATGCGAAGTCCGCTGGAGAGTATTCGTTCGGCAGTCACGATTTTTAACAGATTTATCGGAGTCGTCGGCGGATGTGTGATTCTTGTGAGTGTATTGCTTGCGTGGTATTTCTCAAAAAGGATCACGGAGCCGATCATGGAGCTCGCAACACTTTCACAGAAGATGGCCGATCTGGATTTTGATGCAAAATATACCAGCGGCGGAAGCAACGAAATCGGTGTACTGGGAGAGAACTTTAACCGGATGTCAGAAAGACTTGAGCAGACGATTTCCAATCTGAAAGAAGCCAACTATAAATTGCAGAAAGACATTGAGCAGAAAGAAAAACGAGAAAATATGCGAAGCGAATTCCTGGGGAATGTTTCCCATGAACTGAAGACGCCGATTGCCCTGATCCAGGGATATGCAGAAGGCCTGAAAGAAGGAGTTAATGATGATCCGGAGAGCCGGGAGTTCTACTGTGAAGTCATTATGGACGAGGCAGGAAAGATGAACCGGATGGTGAAGAATCTACTTGCTTTGAACCAGCTGGAATTTGGTCAGGATGATGTACAGTTTGAACGGTTTGATATTACTTCATTGATTTCGGGTGTCCTGCAGAGTCTGGATATTCTGATCGAGCAGAAAGAAGCACAGGTGATTTTCCGCCACAAGAACCCTGTTTATGTCTGGGCAGATGAGTTTAAGGTTGAGCAGGTTGTCCGGAACTATGTCAACAATGCACTGAACCATGTCGATGGTGAGAAGGTGATCGAGATCAAGATCACCCAGGAAAATGATATGGCAAAAATTACCGTATTCAATACCGGAACGCCGATTCCGGAGGAAGATCTGCCACATATCTGGGAGAAATTCTATAAGGTTGATAAGGCAAGGACCAGAGAATACGGGGGAAATGGTATCGGGCTTTCCATTGTGAAGGCGATCATGGACTCCTTTGGAAAAGGATACGGTGCGATCAATCATACCAATGGTGTTGAGTTCTGGTTTGAACTGGACATGAAATAAACGCGAATCTTGCAATTCGCACTGTAACGTGGTACATTATAAAAGAGCTTATTACTGATTGACACAGGGAAGAAGATTGTGACATGAGCGGAAAAAGCTCTTTTGAATAACTACAAGAATATAAAAATCGTGAGGATATGCGGATGATAGCGATTATTGATTATGATGCAGGAAACATTAAAAGTGTAGAAAAAGCGTTAAAATATCTTGGTGAGGATGCGGTTATCACAAGAGACAGAGAAGAGATACTTTCTGCCGATAAAGTGATCCTTCCGGGAGTCGGTGCATTTGGCGATGCCATGTACAATTTGAAAAAATATGGATTGGATGAAGTGCTTCGTGAAGTAGCAAAGAGACAAATCCCGCTTCTTGGAATCTGTCTTGGGCTTCAGCTTTTGTTTGAAAGAAGTGACGAGACGCCAGGTGTGGAGGGGCTTGGTATTCTAAAAGGAGAGATCCTTAGAATTCCGGACTGTCCGGGACTTAAGATCCCGCATATGGGATGGAACTCTCTGAAGCTTCAGAATGACGGCAGATTGTTTAAAGATTTACCTGAAGAGCCGTATGTATATTTTGTTCATTCCTACTATTTGAAAGCAACAGATGAAAGTATTGTAAAAGCGACAACCGAGTACAGCACACATATTCATGCTTCGGTTGAACAGGGAAATGTATTTGCCTGCCAGTTCCATCCGGAAAAGAGCAGTGATACAGGACTTCAGATACTGAAAAATTTTGTAGAATTGTAGGAGGGCAGACAGTGTTTACAAAGAGAATTATCCCATGTCTTGATGTGAAGAACGGACGGGTTGTAAAAGGTGTGAATTTTGTGGATCTCAAAGATGCAGGAGATCCGGTTGAGATTGCGAAGGCTTATGATAAGGCAGGTGCGGATGAACTGGTATTTCTGGATATTACGGCATCTTCGGACGACAGAAGCACGGTGGTTGACATGGTGCGTAAAGTTGCTGAGTGTGTGTTTATTCCATTTACGGTAGGTGGTGGAATTCGGACTGTTGACGATTTTAAGGCATTGCTTCGGGAAGGTGCGGACAAGATTTCCATCAATTCTTCTGCAATCAATCGACCGGAACTGATCCGGGAAGCAGCGGAGAAGTTTGGAAGCCAGTGCGTGGTTGTCGCGATTGATGCGAAAAGAAGAGAAGACGGCAGTGGGTGGAATATCTATAAAAATGGCGGACGCATTGATATGGGAATTGATGCGGTCGAGTGGGCGAAGAAAGTAGAAGCACTTGGCGCAGGAGAGATTCTTTTGACCAGTATGGACTGTGACGGCACGAAGGCCGGATACGATCTGGAGCTGACAAGGACGATCGCGGAAAATGTATCAATTCCAGTAATCGCCTCTGGAGGAGCAGGTAATCTGGAGCATTTCTACGAAGCACTCGGTGAAGAGGGGAAGGCAGACGCGGCACTTGCGGCATCCCTGTTCCACTATAAAGAGCTGGAAATCAGAGAAGTAAAAGAATATTTGAGAGAAAAAGGCGTATCGGTACGTCTGTAGAGAAAAGGTGGGGAATATGGCAGCAATTAACAATGACTGGCTGGATGCACTGAAAGGTGAATTTTCCAAGCCATACTATAAGAAACTGTTTGAAACAGTGAATCAGGAATACCGGACACACCGGGTATATCCTCCGGCAGATGACATCTTTAATGCATTTCATCTGACACCGCTTAAGGATGTCAAGGTTGTGATCCTTGGTCAGGATCCATATCATGGAGATGGACAGGCAGAGGGTTTAAGCTTTTCTGTGAAACCAGGGGTTGATATTCCACCGTCACTGGTGAATATTTATCAGGAACTGCATGATGATTTGGGATGTACGATCCCAAGCCACGGCAATCTGGTGAAATGGGCGGAGCAGGGAGTACTTCTTCTCAACACGGTTCTTACGGTAAGAGCACATCAGGCTAATTCACATCGTGGAATTGGCTGGGAAGAATTTACAGATGCAGCAATCCGTGTACTCAATACCCAGGACAGGCCGATTGTATTTATTCTGTGGGGAAGACCGGCACAGATGAAAAAGAGAATGCTGACCAATCCGAACCATTTGATTCTGGAAGCACCGCATCCGAGTCCGCTTTCTGCGTATCGTGGATTTTTCGGAAGCAAACCGTTCAGCCAGACAAATAAATTCCTTGAGGCGCATGGTGTAGAGCCAATCGACTGGCAGATTGATGAATTGTAAAGAATAAAAAATAGAGATTTCGGGCAGACTGTGAAGATTTATTTGCAGTCTGTTTTTCCTTTTTTATTTCATAGGAACTTCCTATGAAACAAAAGGCACTACGTGTCGGAGATGCACATTCTTTTTGTTACTGTTCACAGTACAATGTCATTTAGTTAACGTTTAATCAGGAAGTGAATTCTTACAGAACAAATTACAGATGAGCCTTAGTGGAACCGTTTTACAGATATGTTTACGATTTACTCATGAAGGAAAGCATGACAAGAAGACAGATTGCAAATCTGCCTCAAAACGGATTATAATGATATAGGTGTCTATGCTGCCCGATATATAAAATATCGCGGTCTTCGGAAATGAGCCGTTTGGAGTCTTGGGTATTGGCGTTCATTCCTGATAGGGATCAATTCCTTTTTCAGCAGGGACATCACATCATATTGGTCTTTCTCCGTGGTCAGACGGAGAAAGGCTCTGCAGATATGGGCAGCCATAGTGAAATTGACTTTGTATTCATGTTTTGTCCTATGTTTTTCCAGTAGTGTGTAGTTTATCATTGTTTCGGTTATGTTATACGCAAGTAGCCTTGCCCATATTTCCTGTTTCACGTATTCGGGTTTATACGCATGGAAATTACTCAACCCAATGGTATATTTCAGTTTCCTAAATGAGGATTCAATAGACCATCTGGCATTGTACAAGGTTTTGATACGTTCCACAGGGAATTCATCACGTGGCAGATTGGTCACGATGCACTCGTATGTAGAAGTGCTGATAGGGAAGCGTAGAATACGGAAGGACAGCTCATATGTATCATAACTTCCATATTCAATGTAATCGAAAGCAGCTGCCTGATCAACAAAGCGTATGTAACCTTCTGTGTGGATGTCTGCCAAAACTTTTTTCGAATGGCTCCGGACCAGTATGACGCTGACATCAATATCGAAGGATTCCGCATCTGGAAAATTAAAATTGCCGACCAGTCCTTTGGAATGGATATCCTTGGTACGGAACAGGAAATACTGTCCCTGTTCCACAACATGTGCCATGTTGTTATAAGAGCAATAGCCGCGGTCACCGATATAGATATTTTTTATTCCATCCAAAACATCGTGCCGGTCAACAGTAGTAGTCTGGTGATGAGAAAGCCGGAGTGCTGAAAAAAGTGCAGGTAGAGCCATCGGCAGCCAGGAAACGGTAATGCGAATCCATAAAGGAAGCGGGCGGCAATTCCATGGAAGTGGAATTAAAGTGCCGGAATACAGCTTCCAGCGCATCAGGTTTAAGCTTTGCGCGCTGCTGGCTGAGAGCAGAAGCGGTTGGTATGGAAGAATCCAGTCCCCAGAAATCAAGCAGTTCATGGCTAATTAAAGGGAACAAAAAGAAAGGAAAAGCACAATCCAGA